>SPJK01018513.1_pt1 | contig 22969 bp, 13 predicted proteins | sample 3741771 | NCBI WGS metagenome assembly SPJK01 (sample SAMN10925997, study PRJNA522277) | cold seep metagenome | isolation source: Elba SIP-enriched marine methane seep metagenome, extraction at timepoint T2 | place: Italy: coast of Elba, Mediterranean Sea
GGACTTATAGCAAAAATTGGCCGTTCTCGTATATTTTTTCGTCGTTTGCCAGGATCTCTCCGTCTTGCGTCATATCGGCGATCATATCCCAATGCACGGTCGATTGATTCTTGCCACCGGCCTGTAGATACGATTGTCCAATTGCCATATGGATCGTGCCGCCAATCTTCTCATCAAAGAGAATATTTTTCGTAAACCGATTGATCCCATAGTTCGTACCAATGGCTGCTTCGCCAAAGCGCCGCGTGCCATCTATCTGGAAAACTCGATCCAGCACTTGCTGTCCTTGTTTAGCCTCCCATTTCTCTATATACCCATCTTTGACCCAAAGAGTTACACCTTGCACCTCTTCTCCTTGATAAATAGCCGGATAATCAAAGTGTACCTTGCCATTTACCGAGTTCTCGACGGGTGATGTATACACCTCTCCGCTAGGCATATTAGTTTGCCCATCGGAATTGATCCAGGTCCGTTCTTCCGTACGAAAACGAATATCGAAAGCACTGCTTCGATAGCATATTTCCTGGCAACTATTGAGGTGATCGACTATGTGTTGTTGTTGCCGTCGAACCTCCAGCCAGCTGGCTATGGGGTCGTCATCAAACAACTTACAAGCGCTATAGATAAAGTTTTCATACTCTTCCAGCGACATGCCGGCCTCCTGGGCCGAAGCAAGGGTGGGAAATTGGCAAAGGTTGCGCTTTAGTGAACGGTCGGCTGTGCGGCTAAAGTATGTCTTGAGCACGCCGGCATGCGCCTCTTGGCGAATTTTTCGCTGTTCGCCGGGAATATTTTGCCCTTCGCGGAGATTGAAAGGTGCCCGAACATACAAATAGGCATCAAACTCCTCCATCGCCATAGCATAAAGTGGTGAGATATGCTTTAGCTGTTCAGCTTTACCTTCCGTCAACAGGATACGCTCCTGGCCGCGGAAATCTAAGGCTACTTCTACGCCTTTTGCTCCGGCAATGACAGCTTCGCGATAAACTTCCCGAACCAAATCCTCAGCCAGGGTTGTCGTGCGTATATACAGTCGATCGCCCGGCTGAATTTCCAGGCAATAATTCACGAGCAGCTTAGCGTATTTATTATGTATGGGATGCATAGGGATGTCGAATACTCTTTTTGCAACTAGGGGTTTGGAATGTTTACCATTGCTTAGCCAGGTAAGGATATCGGTGATGATATTCTTCTCGAACCAAGGCAGTGATCTTCATTCGCAAACTATCAATGTTTTCTTTGGTTATGGCACTAACGAAGACCAGCCGGTCGCCGAATTCACGGGTTAATCGATCCTGAAGCCCCTCTTCCACTTCCTGCTTGCCTTCTTCATCGAGTAGCTCATCGTATTCCTTTTCACGGAACAAATCTACCTTATTGAAAACCATTAAGATCGGTTTGTCGGTGGCATCCAGGTCACTCAGGGTTTGCTGAACTGTACGGATATGATCTTCGTACTGCGGGTGAGCCATATCCACTACGTGCAGCAGGATATCACTTTCCCGGACCTCGTCCAGGGTCGACTTGAAGCTCTCTACTAAATGATGCGGCAGTTTCCGGATGAACCCTACGGTATCACTCAATAGAAACGGTATTCCATCGAAAGCCAATTTGCGCACCGTAGTATCCAGGGTGGCAAAAAGCTTATTTTCCGCAAACACCTCCGATTTGGTCAAGAGGTTCATCAAGGTGCTCTTGCCTACATTGGTATAACCCACCAGAGCCACACGGATCATTTTGCCCCGCGTTTTGCGCTGCGTGGTATTCTGCTGATCGATCTTTTCGAGCTTCTTCTTGAGCTTCGAAATTTTATCACGTACGATACGGCGGTCCGTCTCGATTTCTTGCTCACCAGGTCCCCGCATTCCGATACCCCCTCGCTGGCGTTCCAAGTGAGTCCAAAGGCCACGCAGGCGAGGCAGGAGGTACTGCATCTGCGCCAGCTCAACTTGGGTCTTTGCCTGAGCGGTCTGCGCCCGGCTAGCGAAAATGTCCAGAATCAGGGAAGAGCGGTCAATGATCTTGACCTTCAGTTCTTCTTCGAGGATATTGGTTTGCTTACCCGACAGATCGTCATCGAAGATCACACTACTGACGTCTTCGTGACGGTCCAGGTATTCGCGAATTTCTTCTACTTTACCCTTCCCGATGAAGGTTCGGGAATCGGGCGTCCAAGATTTTTGGATATATCGTTTGATAGAAACTGCTCCAGCAGTGAGGGCTAAAAATTCCAGTTCGTCCAGGTATTCCAGTACTTCTTGTTCCGTTTGATCCTTTTGCACTAAACCAACTAGAACAACTTTTTCCAGTTTCTTTTTTAGCCCCTTTTTTCCGGGGGAGGCTCCTACATTCCAGCCTTGATCCATTTACTTGTCTTTGGGTTCAGGAGCTGTTGCTTTTTGCACTTTTTCCCATTTTGGGTCGCTCCAATAAACTTGCTTCACGGTTTTCTCTATCCGAAGATAAAGTTTTTACGGCGCTTTAGAGCCTGTTGAAGAATTAAATCTGTTGAATAAAATGCCGCTTTTACGCCCACTGTGCGGCTAATTTTGACTTTCGGTGATCGTCCCGACGGTCCTCGGAGTTCGCGCGTAGCGCTGCTATGCACTCAAAATGGAGCCTTCATTGGTCAAAAAATCGACTATTTTCTCCGGCGGACATAATTCCTCAAAAGGCTCTTACCTACTTCATGGCGCTAGCTTTTCTTTTGTCAACAGACTGGAAGAGTCAAAAGTTTCCTTGCTTTCGCTCCTAGGGCATATGATCGAACTGTGCTTCCGGTGAAAGTTGGATATTGGTTATTGAATATTCGGTATTGGATGTTCTGAATTAACACTTGACCGACATCTCAATTTTCTGTAACTTCTCTAGACTTAGCGCGCAACTACCCTATGAAAACCACCCTTAGCTGTTTTTTTATCTCTTTCTGTTGTTTTTCATCTGTCATTGCCCAGAATTGGCCGGCAGGTAATTGGTTGTATACCGCTACCGACTCCAATCAAATCATTCAATACCAAAGTTCTTATTTAGCCCTTGATGAAGTCGCTATCCTTGGGCGAACGGCTACTCTTATCGACTGGGGATTGCAAGGAGGAAGCGATTCATTCCTGATAAACCGTCAATTTTATACTTATCAAGCAGGAGATTCCTTGTTTGTCCATGGCTTGGAGGAAGGTGATACAACTTTTCACCTTTGGATGATATTTGGCGGAGAGGTTGGCGATACCATTACCCTACAGGCACCTGTAAGCAATGAGCAAAATGTGCTTGAATATCGCTTGCGGATTGATAGTATTAGTTTACTAGAAGTAGATCATTCATCTGTCTCTTTTGTCTCCATATATCACTATTCTCCTCTAGATGGCTATTCCTTTATACCAGGAAATCAGATTATTCCGGATACCGGTAGCCCGATTGCATTGTTGGACTGGCCTGAGACAGCAGACCTCATCGATAAAGGCCTAGTTTGCCGTTGGGCTGGTGACGGCAATCAACCAAGTTTTTTTGTGTCTATGGTATTCAGTTGGGCATGTTATTCAATAGTTCCCAACGAAACGGAGAGTGAGCTTTCTAAGGCACTGCTTATTTTCCCCAATCCTGCAAATGACTTCTTGCATTTTCAAGCTGATTTCCCGGTGGCAGGCATACCGTTTCGCATATTGTCTAAGCTGGGGCAGCCCTTAAAGGCGGGAACACTGCAATCCGGTTTGCCAATTCCAATTTCCGAACTTCCAAGCGGAGCCTATTTGTTGGAATTGAAAATCAAAGAGGAGTTTGGCTACTGGCGTTTCATGAAGCTGTAGTTGAACTATTTTATCGCGCGAATTTTCTCTCACACATAATCCATACCCTATGAAGCGTTTCTCAGTTTTTGTATTCTCCTTATTTATGTTCCTAGTGAATAGTAGACTATCAGGTCAAGGTTCAGCGGATGCATATTTGTATGTCACTCCTAATACACCTTCTGCCTATCCGTCGACGGGTAGCAATTTCACTGGTTCTTCCACCCTTGATAATATTTTGAACCAACACCAAGTAGTTTCATATGTAGAATCCTTCCCAGGTGCGCCAACGAGTTCGTTTATTTCAAATGCTTATGAAATACACCTAGACGGCGATTACAATTCACTTTACAATGCATTGAATGCCACCGGTATGTTTGACTTGATCGAAGCTGCCCCGTACTATCGAACAGCAGGGAGTGAGCCAACAAGCCTGGTTCATCAAACTGGATGAATACGGCTGTGTCAATCCAGGCTGCCAATTGGTCGATACAGAAGAAGTTACAGATAGTGGGCCACCCGTTTCCTTATTCCCCAATCCCGCGAGTGATTATCTCCAGGTATATATCGGTGACCAAGGTGGCCAAGCCTGGCAGCTCACACTCATCGATATGCAAGGGCGTCGCTTGCGCTCATATGCAGCTCCCAGTGGGCACACCACTTATATGTTACCCATCTTCGATCTTCCTACGGGGAATTATTTATTGCAAATCAGCGACTCTAGAGGGCATGTTGCACGAAGCTTACAGTGGGTGAAAGGGTGAATTCTCAGCCAATATACTTATCAATCTCTCATTTATATAGTAATTACTTTTCCCCAATTTGTCTTTCCTAAGAATACCATCTTTTGCCAATGTATTAAGATAGTTAGCAGCAGTCAATCTTGATACCTGCAAATCTCTAATGATGAAATCAATTTTGGTATAAGGATGCTGAAAAAGCGTATTCAATAGATCTTGACTGTAGAATTTATAATCGGACCTTATTTTCTCTTTCGTATACCTCATCTCCTCACGTATAGATTTAATCTTATTAACCGTACTTTCTGCTGTCTCACCAATACCTCTTATCATAAATAACAACCAATTTTCCCAATTATTTGTCTCTCTCACTTCTTGGAATAATCGATAGTAGTCAGCCTTGTATATTATGATATAGCTACTATGATATAGAATCGGCAAATCCAACAAGCCTCGCAGAATCAAATACAATATATTTATGATTCTACCAGTTCGACCATTTCCATCATAAAACGGATGTATACTTTCAAACTGATAGTGAATTATGGCCATCTTTACCAATGGATCATAATCATTAATCCCGTCATCATTGATATATGTTTGTAAATCTCCCATTAACCTAACTATAGTATCATAATCTTGAGGAGGAGTATAAATCGTTGCCCCTGTAACCGAGTTCTTTAATTCGGTACCTGGCACCTTTCTAAAACCGGCATTATTCCTTTCTAATTCTTCTTGAATCTGAATTATGATATTATTGGTAATAATCCCGCTTGATTTGACCAACTCAAAGCCTTTTTGAAGTGCTCTATTGTAGTTTTGAACTTCTTTTGCAGCTAAATCAGTAAATGATTTCAGATTAAGCTCAGCTTTAAACAATGCATCCTGTGTAGTAATTATGTTCTCAATAGCAGAACTATCTCTTGCTTCCTGAAGCGCTAGCGTATTCATCAATATTGATTGATTAGGGATAGAAGCTGCAGCCCCTTTTAGTTCTGCTAAGGAAGCATGAATCTTTGGCAATAATTTTAGAACCCGTCTACTTTCAAGTGTGGTATGGCTAGGAATAGAATCTATTGACCAGTTCGACATTTTTTACACAATATTTAGCTCAAATCTATACACATCTACCTGTTCATGCAAATATTTTTCATTTTTCTTTACACGAAAGCCCTTTATATTTCATTATGTATAGTTTTGATTGCTATACTTTACATGTTGCATGCACGGTGGTTTGCCCAGAACACTCAAGTGCCAAGTTTTTAAGATGCGGCAAACAGTAGGTTATTGGATATTGGACATTGGACATTGGGTGTTCTGAATTAGCAAGCAGGCAGAATATCCAATACCCAACTCTCAATACCCGAAGAAGAAGTTTTTTGGCAACCAAAGCCATCAGACCAAAGGGACATAGAACAAGGCCTCCCGCCCGAAATTCAGACAGGAGGCCGATGCCTATCTATAACAACTTAGCTTCGTTAGTTGCTGGTGCCCTAGCGTTCGGTTTTTATCACTGCCTGCTGCACCTGTTCACCACCGCTGATAAACTGTAGCATATAGGTACCATCTGGCAAATCACTGAGATCGAAGGTCTGCTGACTTTTGCCGGCACTCATATAGGTAGCGTCCTGCAAAATCTTGGCAGGTTTTCCCATAATATCGTACAACAAGAGGGCCGCTTGACCATCCTTCTCCAGGTACGTCTCTACCGTCAAACGGTCGGAAGCCGGATTCGGGTAGGCATAAAAACCAAGCGAAGGAATGGCTTCTTCGATCCGTGCTTTTTCTTCGTATTCCAAATCGGGTAGTTGCCCGACATAGAACCCGGAAAGCTGCCGCAGATTGGACAAGATGACGCTTTGGAAACTACTGCCACCACTACAAGTTTGAATAATACCGTGGAAGGTAGCTCCTCCCGGATTGCTCTTCACGTAGAAGTTCTCCTGCAAGTGGATGTACTCTTCTGCCTCGTAAACGATGTCCGTGGCATCAAAAACTGTTGCCTCCGAGGTAATACACTCCTCAGAAGAGTAGGTATTGGACAAGGAGTGGAAGTTGTCGTAATGCGGGCACACCAGGCAGATGTCGCTGCAATTGCTGATCAGGTCAGAACACCAGATGCCGCGCCCGAATGTACCTGCGTAGACCTTGCCGGTGGAATAATTGATCTCCAATTCGGTAATGATCGTATTGGGCAATTCATTACTGAAGAGCACCCAATCTCCCAGGTTATTGTCGCGATAGTAGACGCCAACGTCCATGCCTACGTATAGACCATCGGCACTTCCTGCTTCGTAGACGATCGTGTTGGCTGGAATATTCGGCAAGCTGCCCGAGATATTCTGCCAATCGCCCAGCGGATCACTCAGGTCGCGGAAGTATACTTTGTTCCCCGAAAAGAACCCACTGATACTCGCCCATACCCGATCTTCATCAGCCGGATCGACCGTGAAGTACGAGATATTCCCGCCGGCAGCGGCTAGTCCATCCGTAATGTTATTCCAGTTGGTGCCGCCGTCTGTCGTACGATAAATGGTTGCGTCGTTCTTGCAAACATACACCACATCCGTATTCGATGGGGCCATTTGCATGTGGTGCGATAGGCTACCCATACCGATCTGGCCATTGGAAACATTACTCCAGCTACCACCATCATCAGTAGAACTCCAGATATCCGTGAAGCCAGCCCATACCTCATCATTGACGCCGTCATAAAAGTGGGGCGTTAGCCAGGCGCCGCCGCAGCTATCACCTGGATAAACGGTTAGGTAGGTAAAGGCTCCACCTGGGAAATCGTAGCGGTTCATACAGCCATTCTGTGTAGCACCAAACACGCGATCATCCGCGATATCCGGCGAAATTTCAAAGCCGTCGGCACCTTCCCAGTGCTGTAGCAGGCCGAAGCCGCTTCCACTGTCTTCCAGGTGGTTCAGGCCATTATCCTGTGCACCACCCATCGCCCAATCCGAGCCACTGGAGCTGGTAAAGGCCGAGATGCGATAGTACTGGGTGATTTGAAGCCCCTGGGAAATATTCACCCAGTCGTCACCGGCATTCGTGGAATAAGTGACCAAGCCATCACTACCACAGTACAAGCGATTCCCGATAAAGTCGAGATAATGAATATCAGCATGCGTATACTCATTGGCAGCAACCACATGTTCTTCCCAGTGAGCCGTATTCGTCCAGTCAACACCGCCATTCATGGAGCGGAAGATATTGATGCCGCCAACGTGCACCTCATCGCGATCGCTTGGTGAAACGGCGATCGTCAGGTCATAACTGGCCTGCTCTCGGTCACCGGTACCTGACTGCGAACCGTCGAGGATATTGGGCGAGGTCGATACCAGGCTAAAGCAATCGCCACTGTCTGTTGACAAGTACAAGCCGTGATGTTGGTTAGAAACATTATTCCCCATAGCATCATGCGGCACCCCTCCTACCAGGAAGTAGATATAATCCGGGTCGTCAGGCGTAACGGCAATCGCGCCACGCTCCACGGTAAAGACATTCGGGAAGGTACAACCGGCTGAAGTCAACGGATTCCAGTTTTGTCCACCATCGATGGAACGCCAGAACTGCGTGCGTGAAGCTGCATACATCGTATCCGGTGTTCCAGGGCGAAATTCGATATCAAAGAAGGTACCGCCTTGTACGGTGTTCCAATTCAAGCCACCATCCGTTGTGCGGCGAATACCAGAGGTTGTCACAGCATACAAGGTCTGTGGATCATCGGGATGCATCACGAGTTTATACCCGCGAACACCTGCCGAAACATTGAAGCTTAGATCGGTTTCGAACCAGGTGTCGCCGCCATCAAAGGACTTCAACACGCCGATAGATTGTGTATCGCCACCATCACCGTCGCCAGTCAGGATGTAGATCGTGCGGTTATTTACCGGGCTTGTTGGGTCGATAGCAATACCGGAGATACCTAGGATGGGCAAGCCATCGGTTAGCGGCTCCCAGTAACTGGCATCGGGGCTACCGGGGGTCCATCCCCCGCCCGTAGTCGTCCGCCACAAGCCACCTGCTGGTGTGCCGGCATAAATGATATCTGGATCATCCGGGTCCACAGCGATGACATTGATTCGTCCCAGGCCGCCGTTGCGGCCATCGGGAAAGCGCTCGTAAGCGTTGCCGCCAAGAATCTCCCATTCACATTCGAAGTTGAGATCGGGGGCCAGCATTTTCAGCTCGCGATAGTCAAAAAATTCGTTCATCAGTCGACGACTGACATTCTGTAAGTAGCCTCGTTCGTCAAGGCGGTGCCGGTGAAAGAATTCCCAGCGCTTAAATTGTTTGTAACCTGAACCGCGGCCTTTGTCCCGGCCTTGGTAGTAGTCCTCCACTTTCTGGACAATTTGCTCGAAAGGAGCTTCGCTATTCTCCGCAACGATGCGGTGGAACGGCTGTCCATGAGCGAAGAAGCAGGTCGCTATGGCAATAATGAATATACCTATGCGTCTCATGGTTGTTTTGCAGTTAAAAAGTCAACTAATTAATTCCTCAGCTTCTGGTTACAGCCTAGTGCTGCTCCACTTGTTCCAGGCGCTCGCGCAAGTCGGCATTCTCTGCCTTCAGCGTTTCGAGTTCCTTGTTCATTTCGATCAGATAGAGGAATAATTCTTCGATCTTTTCCTGCTGATTGACCGTAGCCGCGCCTAATTGCAGGCCGCCGGTTTCAATTTCCTGAGCGGAAGGTGTATTCGGAAGGTGTCCATTCTGAGCAATGTGTTCTTCTACTTCTGCTAGTGGCTGTAAGTCATAATCATCAGCAAATACGTAATCTGCCCAACCGGTACGCACAAGTACTTCTTCGGTTAGGATACCGCCTTCTACAAACAGATGGTAGAAGCTTGTATTGATGATACCTTGAGCCGCCGGGGTGTTATTGGTTCCAATGGTCACTACCCCATCGACGTGGCCATCGCCCTGGACATCCAGGTCGTTACCTACAGTGGCATCATTACCAACGCTGGCATCATTCGTCACTGTTAGGTTGTTGCCAACAGCCGCATTATTTGTTACATCCAAGTTGTTGCCAACGCTGGCATCAATTCCAATACTGGCATTGTCATTAACCGTTAGGTCGCGGCCAATGTCTGCATCCCGATCTACCGTCAAGTCATTCCCTACGCTGGCATTATTCGCTACAGTGAGGTTGTTACCTACCACCGCATCATTCGTTACATCCAGGTCATTGCCTACATTGGCGTCATTACCAACATTCAGGTTTTCGCCGATACCAGCACCTCCTGCCACGATCAGAGCTCCATCAGCTGGGCTGGTAGAGCCATCCGGTGCGTTCATCCGTGCAATGCCGTTGACGTCAAGCGTTTCATTAACGATAGCATCGCCTTGTACGTCTAGCTGAGCGGTTGGGGCGGTGGTGTTGATACCAAATTCGCCGGTGTTCAGAATGGTGCCACGAGGCGTGTCGTTAGTAATAAAAACAACCGATTCGTCATTGCGGGTACCCAGGGTATTGACCGCTGGAGAAATCACGTTTCCGCCGACGTGCCAATCCTGTTCGATATTTGAAATATCACAGAAGAAGGTGTTGTCCAGATCAGTGTAAGAGAAGACGGTGAAGTCGCCAAAGGTCTTGCCAAGCACCCCGGTGTCGTCCTCCGAGCCCGGCCAAGCCTGCGCTGGGCAACGCGACCAGATGCGTGTGGTACACACATCCAAACCATTCGTTATCCGGAAATAGGTATAAGGGCCGAGGGTGCCATTAGGCAAAACTGCACCATTAACTGTCAGCAAGTCGCCGCTCACTACGTTATTGAAGGTGGCGATCAAGGTGGTTTCTCCAGCTTCACGGAACACTTCGATCGTGACGTTATCATCACCGAAGTAGTACACTTCCATTTCTGTAAATCCGCCTTCACAAGGGCAGTCATTATCTGGGCAGTCTGGTGTATTACGTGCTTCTACACTCTGCACAACTGCACGAGACTGAGCTTGGCTAGGGTAAACACTAAGCATACAGGCAAACAACAAAACCGCAGCAAAGGCCTGCGAGCTCTTAGCTAAGTAGAAAAGAGGGTTTTGGTGGGTCATCATTTTCGGATTTTAATTAGGTGAAAGATGAATTCGTTTCGACAAGGAGTTACTCTTCGAAATTGGACGATTGGAAAGGTAGTGTTGCGTAATAAAGGAGGGCCTTGGGAGTAGCCATCTCATTCCTTTATATCAGGAAGTAGGGAAACATTACCGATGAGAGGAGATTTTTTTGTTTTGTTGATTGAAAAACCCCTATTTCACCTGAATGTCCTGGCAGCTCTGATACTGCCTAATTCTGTTGGCAGCTATTAATTCTTGTGCTGCCCTGCGTTGAGTCTCCTTTCATTTTGGCGGCCCAAAACGGAAGCAAGTGATCTTTTTTTAGCTTCAGACTATCATATCCCAGAACTCATGGGCAACGGCCCTCTGCTTAACGGTTGTACTTTCTTTCGGCGTGAAAGAAAGTATCAAACCTGCCTGCCCGTAAGGCTCACGGCCGAGTAGGCAGGGAAAGGGCGTTCCTACCGCCTCTGCTCTCTTCCGGCCTCTTTCACTGTAAACCGCGGGCCGTGCGAGACTTATCCTATGGAACTGCTATTACTTATACTTCACGTTCCACCCTAAACGGTGCAACAATACACCCCACTCTTTAAGGTGATTGCCCACTCCGCCTAAGGCGGATCGGCCAACCAGATTCCTATTGTGGCGCCGTCTTGCGGAGGGCAAAACGTCCTTTGGACTAAGCTGCAAAATCCCGTAAAGAACTACATGGAGAGAGATAAGATTAGGCCCAGAATAAAGATAAGCGTAAGTATCGATAGCGCATTATGGATCTTGGCTAAAAGGTTAGCTCCTCCGCCATAATCTCTTTTAAGGGAATACCAATGGATCAGTGATGCTTCCAGATGTCGCTGGGGATAGTTTTTCTTCTTCTCTACCGCTAAGACTTCGCGCATCCAAATACCGAAATACATGCGAATAGCTACAATAGCGCATGCGACAATGAGGATTCCTTCTTGTAGACTAGTCATAGGAATCAAGACTTATTGAAAGATAAAATCAGCGCGAACTAATCCAATTCTCTGGATTGAGGCGTTCTTTTTGCCGCCATACTTCGAAGTGGAATTCACCGGCGGCGGCGCTGGTTTCGCCGATGGCATCGCCTGTAGACAATTCATCGCCGCTGCGAACACGGAGGGTTTCGAGATTGGAGTAGACGGTATAGTACTCGCCATGGCGCACCAAAACCATGTTGCGGTAGCCGGGCACGAAATGGGTGCTGACCACTACCCCATCGGCGACCACATTGACTGTTTCGCGGCCGTCCACTGAGATATCTACGCCATTATTGGAGATCTCGACATTGGGTACCGTTGGATGGGGTTGGCGGCCGAAGCGGCGGATGATATCGCCATCACTGACTGGCCAGGGAAGCCGGCCTCGTTGAGAGCCAAAATTGCCGGCAGTTACTTTTGTAGAAGGCGCGGCGGCGGTTGGAGCTGCAGCAGTGCGTGTTGGTGCTTCATTCGCTCGTTCGGCGCGGCGGATGCGGTCGACCTCCGCGGTGATCGCACCTTCAATGGCTGCGCTTAGTTCTTCACGCGCTGCTTCTTGTTTCTTGATCTTGGCCAACAGTTCCGATTCGCTGCTTTTCAGACGAGTCAGGAGTTGATCTTGCGCATTCCGCTCTCGATCTAAAGCCGTTTGTTGCTGTTCCTGAGAACGCAACAATCCTTCCTTTTCCGAGCGGCGCGATTCTAATTGAACCAACTTAGTTTCCAGTGTTTGCTGTGTCGCCGTGATCAATCGAGCTTGTCTGCTACGAAATCGTTGATATTGCCGCAAGTAGCGCCAGCGTCGGAACGCTTCATTGAATGAACGGGAGGAAAGCAGAAAGGTCACCCAGCTGTTCTGCAGGTGCGAACGATAGGCTGCACGCAAGAGCTCTGCGTATTCACTTTGCAGGCGTGTCACATCTTCGTTCAAGGCCCCGATCACTTCATGGGTACGGTCAATACTAGCATCGGTGAAGTTAATCTCTGATCGTAAGGTAGACACCAGTTCTTCGCGATTGCGAATCTGACGTTGCAGTAAAGTGATCTGTTCTAAGGTAGCGGCCTTATCACGGCGGGTAGTGGTCAAGCGACGGTTGCTCTGCTGAATTTCTTCTAGCAATTCCTGTCGACGTTCCTTCAGCTGAGCAGCCGATTGTGCGAGCAGCGAAGCTGTACAAAACAGCAGCAACAGGAGGCTAGCCGCCCGTACGACGATAACGCGAGGGAACTTCAAACCTGATTTCCGTCGGAACGTTGAGTTCAACTTGATTAAATTCGATTTCAATGCTGGCGCGGCCTGTTTCACGACTATCTACTTCAATCAAACGAAGGTAAGAAAAATCCCGATTTACCCCGGCATCTTGGTAGTCGTGCAATTGAATCCGTAACGACCGTCGGGCTTCCGTTTCCTGGACTTTCATCTCGTTGAGCTGATAACCCGGCATCGAAAACCAGTAGTCATTTCGTTGCGGTCCTTCTTCGGCAGATAGACGATACACCCCGCCTTCATCTAAATCTGACTTCAGGTTCGCAGTAGTTAGATAAACGGGGTTACCCAGTAAGATCTGTTGCAGCATGCCCAAATTAGCGGGTAAGCGAAAACGCTCTTCAATATAAGAGATGGGTTCGGCGGAATACTCATTGTTGATCCGATCCAGGATATAAAGGGAATCCTTGGTGATCATGGCCCGTGCAATTTCAAAGCCCAATTTCTTTACGTTAACCCAAATGAGGCTGTCACGCAGCATCTTAATTGTAGAAGATGCACTAACCGACAAACTGCCGTCATCGAAACTGATCCGACACTTACCGTTGAGCCAATCGGCTTGCACTTGATTTTGTGCAACCGTACTGAGCAATGTTGCCCCATCCAATTCCGGGCTATCGGTCGTAGTAATTACCGGTTTCTTACTCTTACAAGAAGAGCCTAGGAGGGTAATAGCAAGGGCAAGAAGAAGGATTCGAGACATGTTGTTGGAATTTGATCGAAGATAACCGTAAGACCTGCAAAAGGACAAGCACCCTCTGTCGATCTTCATCGACATCTCCGTCAAGGGAGAAAGTAGCTTTGTACGCTTAGCGTGCTTGGTGTTTAACTGTTGAATAATTACAAGCTGCGGTTAGCGATCTTTTGGTCTAAACGCTCAGAAGGGCCGGATATTTCACGAGCCTGGCGCCACCAGTCCACCGCGCCATCAATATCTTTGCGCTGGAAGTGTATATCACCGGTTAGCTCCAGGGCTTGTGCCCATTGGGCAGCACCTTGCTCCCGAGCCGTATTGATCGCTTCTGCGGCTTCTTCGAAATCACCATTCTGATATAAGGCCTGTGCATAAGCAAACGCATAGTGGGATTGAAAGGGGTTGGCCGCAGCAGCCTGGCGCAAATTTTCCAAGGCTTGCTCGGTTTGCCCACTACCCAGCAGATAGAGTCCATAACGATAGTTCACCTCCGGACTCTTATTGGCCAACTCCATCGCTTCAGAAAACCCGGTACCGGCACCTGTCTGATCGCCCTGGTGCAAATTGACCTGCGCTTGTAAGGCCAAAATTTCGGCGCGTAAACCTTCATCCCGGCCAGCCATCATATCGGCCAGGCTTAGCGCATCCAAGGCGTCGTTGTATTGGCCGAGGCCATCGGCACCGATGGCTAAAAAGTATTGGATCGCAGCACGGTTCGGAAATAGATCGAGCGCATTATTAGCTTCATCGTATAAAGCTTGATAATGACCTAATTCATAGAGCGCATTGAGTAATTGTTCCCAAACAGGGTAGACGTTATCGTCACGATCGATCGTGGCTCTATATTTGGCAACGGCTTCTTCTCTCCTACCCGAATGGTAATACAAATCACCAGCAGCTGCAAAACATTTCGGATCACTTTCGTGGACCGATTCCATGATGGTCGTCAGTTCTAAAGCTGCGTCGGCCAATTCACGATCGCCTGTTTCCGACACCTTAGTGATGAAGGGGTAGAGCTGTTGGATCTTCAAGTCTACTTCTACATCTGGCCGCTCGAAGATGGGTTGCAACTCCTGGAGAAATCGAATTTCGTCGCGCACCAGGTTCGACTGTCCGGTCACGGCCAATTGTGCACGTGCATCATTGGGACTGATCGCCAGGATATCTTCGTAGACCCTGCGTGCATTATTATCGTTCCCTTGTGATTCGTAAAAGCTGGCCAACAGATGGCGATAGTCCAATACCTGCGGGTAGGCTTCCACCAGGTCTTCCAGGACGCGCCCTGCGCGGCGGGTATCACCTTGCCCTAGATAAAGGGTATGCTTGCGGCGGGCAATTTCTTCGTTTAACCCAATTCGTTCTTCAAGATCTTCGTAGACACGAATCGCTTTATCTACCTGCCCCGCTTTTACCAGAAAGAAGGCCCACTTGAAATAGAGGAACTGGTCGTCGGGGTGACGGCTTACCAATTCTTCGTAAAGGTCCGCCCCTTCTTCATTGCGTTCGTTTTCCCGATAAACGTCTGCCAGGTATTTAATATACCATTCGTTGTTGGGGTCCAGCTCACTAGCCATTTTTAGGAAGCGAATAGCTTCTTCGGTATTGTTTTCAGCCAGATGTAACCGCCCCAATTCATAGGCGATAGCTGAGTTTTCACCGTCCTGCCGGTGCAACTCCCGGAGGATACCGATAGCTGCATCGTAGTTGCCGAGAAGTTTTTCTCGCTCCGCTTCGATGAAAAGTTTTTCTCGATTAATGTCCGCTTCCGATACTTGCTGAGCAGTCAGGAGACCGGTGAAGGCGGCACAAAACACTGTTAGGAGTATTGATCGAATCACAACAAAAAGGGTCTGAGTGATTAATATTGCTGGCTGGAAGATGGGCAATTCTTCGCAACCTAAGCAATTGGTTGAACCATTTGTCCATCCAATTTAACAACGGATGATGCGAATGGGTTATTTCGGGTTGATGGGTTTTGGGGTTTATAGATTTTTAGGTTTTAGGGTTTGGGTTTTAGGGTTTGGGATCTCATCAACTCAAAATCTGATGAACTAAGAAACTCAAAAACTGACCACCTCAAAATCTACAGCACTGCTAGTAGGCGCGAATATTCTTGCCTTCCATGTAATAGATAAACGAAAGATTGACCACACGGTTGCCACCAGGAGTTGGATAATTACCCGAGAAGTACCAGTCGCCGTTATGCTGTGGGCAGGACTCTCGCAAATCCTCAATCGTTTGATAGATCACCTCGATCTTTGGTTTAATACCTGGAGGAGTAATAATATCAGCGATCTTAGCAGACACCTCTTCGTAGGTAAACTCATCATAGAGGGCCTGTACTTCATTTTTGATTTCTTCCTTGGGCAAATGTTCTTGCGCCTTACAGCGTTCGTACACTTCCTCCAGCCGCTTTTCCTTACCATTTTCCTTCAACAAAGCTACCAAGGCACGGAAAGCGACAAATTCGCCCATTTTCGACATGTCGATGCCATAGCAATCAGGGTAACGGATCTGCGGTGCTGAACTAACTATAACAATCCTCTTGGGGCGGAGCCGGGAAACGATTTGGATGATGCTATCGCGTAGCGTTGTTCCGCGGACAATCGAGTCGTCCAGGAGCACCAGGGTGTCTTTTTCGTTCTTGACGATGCCATAGGTCACATCATATACATGAGAAACCATCGCTCCCCGAGAGGTGGTATCGGCGATGAATGTACGTAGCTTGGCATCCTTCACCACGATCTTTTCTACGCGTGGTTTCATCGCGAGGATCTTATCGAGCTTCCGCTCTTTAACATCCTTGCCCATTTCCATTATCTTCTCCTTTTTGATCACATTGAGGCCATCTTCCAATCCTTCCAGGAAGCCGTAAAAAGCGGTTTCTGCTGTATTGGGCACGAAAGAGAAAACAGTCTTATTGAATTCGTATTTAACAGCCTCCAGCACCGGCTGGGCTAAGCGACGGCCCAATTCCTTGCGTTCCAGGTAGATATCCCGGTCATTGCCCCGGCTGAAGTAGATGCGCTCAAAGGAGCAGGCGGCGCGTTCGTTCTGATCAACGAAGGGCAACACCGCCGATTGGCCGTTGCGCTTGATGATCATGGCATGGCCTCGTGGCAATTCCTTGACCTTACTGATGTGCACATCAAGTGCTGTTTGGATCGCCGGACGTTCGCTGGCAGCCACTATTATTTCTTCATCCTCATAATAATAGGCCGGGCGAATACCGTTGGGATCACGCATCATAAAGGCATCACCGTGCCCGATCAAGCCGCCCATTACATAGCCACCGTCGAACTTTTTACTCGCCCGCTTCAAGAGGCGTTGAATGTCCAACTTCTCATAGATCAGGTCATTGATCTCCAGATTGCTGTACCCATCAGGTTTGAACCAGGTGAAAAGGCGCTGCACCTCGTCGTCCAGGAAGTGGCCAATCTTTTCCAGAACGGTTACCGTATCACTGATCTCTTTGGGGTACTGCCCCAGATCAACCAGCTCCTGGAACAATTCATCGACATTGGTCAGGTTGAAATTGCCGGCCAAAATAAGATTGCGCGTAATCCAATTATTCTGGCGTAGGAAAGGGTGGCAGGTCTCAATACTATTGTCGCCATGCGTGCCATAGCGCAGGTGTCCGAGAAGCAATTCACCGATATACGGTTTATTGGCTTTCAGCCAGTCGGCATCTTTTAGTTTCTCTTCGGGAAGCTCCTCGAAATGGGTGAAGATCTGTTGAAACAGATCGTCCAGATAATTGGAGGCATTGCTCCGTTTACGGCTAATGTATTTGCGACCTGGGTCTACATCTAACTTGATAGTAGCCATGCCCGCTCCATCCTGACCGCGGTTACGCATTTTCTGCATCAGCAGTTTTAGCTTGCTGATCCCGTAAAAGGGAGAACCGTACTTATCAGCATAGAAAGAGAGCGGTTTGCGCAGGCGAACTAAAGCAATGCCGCACTCGTGTTTGATCTGTTCACTCATGGTATGAGGCTGAGCCCTGATTGAAGGTGCAAAAATAGTTATCCTCAAGCGAACGGACAACTTATTTCAGGCTACTTGCTGTGAGAATCGTCGCTTCTTGTTTTGGAAGCTGCAAGGTAAAGATACTCCCTTGCCCTAAAGTGCTCTGAAGTGTCAGTTCAGCACCAATGCGTTGGCAGATTTTTCGGCAGATCGCCAGGCCGAGTCCCGTCCCTTCGTAGGAGCGTCGATTATGTAGTCGTTTAAACAATTCAAAGACCTGATCCTGGTAAGGTTGTTCAATGCCGATACCATTGTCTTTCACATGAATTGCGTGATACTTATCGCTCAGTTGATAACTAACTTCGATGGTGGGTTGTTCCGCCTCATTGTACTTGATGCCATTCTCGATCAAGTTTTTCAATACAATCTTAACTGCTTCTGCAGAAACTGGTATAGTCGGCAAATGGTCCCGGTAAATAATTCGTGCTTTTCGCCGATCAATTTGGGCATGCAGTAAAACCGTCACATCATCCAGTAAGTGCCTTAGGTCGGTAGGAAGAGTAGGCGGTTTCTCATCCGCATGGTCGAGGTTAGCATAAAACAAGATGCCATCGATTAACTGATGCATCTGTTTGGCATTGCTTCGAATATACCCCATGTATTCCGCTGATTCACCTTCCAATCGTCCGTTGAGTTGGCGTTCGAGCAAACTGGTGAAACCAGAGATGTTTCGCAAAGGTTCCTTGAGGTCATGCGAAGTGATATAAGCGAATACTCGCATTTCTTCCAGGGAGTTCCGCATTTCCTCATTCGCTGCATTCAGTGCCGTCGTTCGATCCACCACTATTTTCTCCAAATTGGCATTCAAGCGCTTATTCTCCTGATTGGTGCGGCGTAAAGAAAAGGCTAGTAAACTGATCGATCCGAGCAAGAAGGCGAAGACCGCCACTATGCTATTTCTAGCTCGCAGTTCTTCCTCTTGTCGGCTAGCTTCGGCTCTGAGGAGTGCATTTTCTTGCTCTATTTGTTTTAAACCAAACTGCGTTTCTAGTTTCGCCACCCGTTCATTGATCTCCTGCGAGAAAATGCTGTCGCGCATTTCGTGATAGGCTGCAGCATACTGATAAGCCGTTGGCCAATTGCCTTCAGATTGATATACTTCCATCAAAACCGGATAGGCTTTATAGATCAACTCATTGGACTCGATTGCCCTTGCCAGCTGTAACGACCATTCCAAATGCAAGCGGGCAGAATCATACTCCTCCAACCGGTTAAAGACCATGCCAAGCATCAGGTGCCCTTCAGATAAATCTTCTTGATTCCCCGTCGTACGAAAGAACTCCAAGGCCTTTTCGAAAGAGAGGCGAGCCAAGTGCATTTCTCCAGATAAGTAGTGAAAGCGGCCCCATAAATTTTCCTGCACGGCTTGCAACCAAGCATCTTCTTCTAAAAACGGCTCGGCTGCCGCTAAATAGACCCGGGCCGAGTCTGGATGAAACTCCTCAATAAAAGAGCGGGCCAGGTTAAGGTTTCCCAAGCCCTGGCTAAAGCTGTCATGGTTTCTTTCCGCTGCGGATAAGCCTTTCCTGAAATATAACCTGGCCTTATCAAGGAGCCCCAACTCTCCATAAACGATGGCAATATTGTTGTGGATAATCGACAGCCAGTTATATCTATCTACATCCAATTGCTCGGCTAGTAGCAAACACTTCTGGTACGTCAGAAAAACCGAATCATAGCGTAATCCACGAGTATGACTGGTCGCTTCCAGATTAAGTAGATCGAGCATTGCCAAGCGATCTTGTAGATCGTCGGCGGTCTGCAATGCATCCGTAAGGGTGGTTCGGAACGCATTCATCTGCCCTAGCTCTAACAAGCTCGCTACTTCAATCACACGGGCTTGAAGAAAGCTTGCCTCTGTGGCTGTTTGTTCGGCAATTGTCCAGGATTGGCGCGCCAATTCAAGCGACTCCATAAGTTCGCCAGCACCCAATTGCCTCGAAGCTTGACGCAGGTATTGTCTGGCCAGGGAAGTATCTGCCGATGGGCCTTCTTGTCCATTGGCAAAAACAGTAGAGAGTGTACTTATTAGAAATAAGTACAGGAGAAGTGTCTTTCCAGCAGCTTGCATTTCTTTGTTGGGCAAGAAATCTTTACGATCATTAATTTACACCATTTTCCGGACAAAGGAAAGTGCCGCAATACCCAATCCTGCTACAAAGACAAGCCGAAGACACTCAAATAAAACAGGGTGGCACCAATGTATGATGCCACCCAAGCAAAACAATCTAACTATTTCTAAAGTCAGATTAGCACTCTCTTAGCTCAAAGGAAACCCAGAGAGGAGAAGTTTGATGATAAGTAGCCATCACCACCCTTCTCTCTACTGGAAATCTCTTTGCTTTCGGGCATGTAGTGCCCGAATCGATCTATTCAGATTTGATGAAACGTTGTGTCAATTGTCCATTGTCGTGGTGGATTTGCAGGAAGTACATACCAGCCTGCATGCCAGTCACATCAAGCGATATTGTCTGGTTGTCGGAACTAATCAGTTCTTGATACACCACCTGACCATTTAGGTTGGTTACCAACAATTGAGCATCGCTACCTTCCTCCAATCCGTTCAATTGTACCTGAAGGGTCTGGACCGCAGGATTAGGGTACACCCTCAGCGCACCAAGCTCAAAATGAGCTGATAAAGCCGGTGGATTAATTGGCGCCGGTGCAAAGGCATCGACCCGCGTAACCGTGACAAAATTATCCGACAGCGCAAAGCAATCGTCTGTGAGGGAAATTTCTCCTGCGTTATCACCTAATTGTGCAGTGATGTTGCCAGTATATGCTAAGCCCCATACTCGACATACGCCTGCACCAGCACCACTGAAGTCTACTGCATCGCCACCTGGTACGCCCAGGATATTGTTCTGATCGTCCGTGACAACATAGGTGTACAAAGAATTACTCGTGCCCGTCGAATCAAAGAAGATGACATCGGAGATTGAATCACCAAGCATCAGAGTAAGCTCCGTTTCGCCGGCTTCTGTTGAAACCATGCCTCCATCAGGAGTCTCCCGTACGATCGTGATGAAGTTGTCCGACAGGTCAAAACAGTCATCACTTAAGGCAACTTCCGCGGCATTATCTCCCAACTGGGCCGTGATGTTGCCGGTGTAGGCCAAGCCCCACACGCGGCATACGCCGACTCCTGCTCCTTCTAAATTCGCCATATCACCACCAGGTAAGCCCAGAATGGTATTCTGGTCATCGGTAATTACATAGGTGTAGGGGGTATTGCTCGTGCCCGTTGAGTCAAACATGACGATATCATCGACTCCGTCACCAGGACAGGTGTAACGCATCGTTTCACCGTTTGGCATCATCACCATGCCACCTTCCGGCATTTCACGTACGATCGTGATAAAGTTATCCGACAAGTCAAAACAACCGTCGCTCAAAGCTACCTCAGCCGCGTTATCACCCATTTGTGCGGTGATCGTACCCGTATAAGCTAAGCCCCAGACACGGCAGACACCTACACCAGCACCTTCAAAATCCTGCATATCACCACCAGGCAAACCGAGGATATTGTTCTGATCATCGGTAATCACATAGGCATAAGGCGTGTCACTCGTACCCGTAGAATCGAACATGACCAAATCGGCAACATCATCGCCAGGGCAAGTATAGCGCATGGTTTCGCCATTGGGCATCATCACCATTCCGCCATCTACATAGGTGCGGCTTACGGCAATGAAGTTGTCCGATAGATCAAAACAACCATCCGTTAGTGCTACTTCAGCTGCATTGTCGCCAGCTTCTGCGGTAATAGTCCCGGTGTAGGCCAGACCCCAAACGCGGCAAACGCCGCCACCAGCACCTTCAAAGTCTTGCATATCACCACCAGGTACACCCAGAATGTTGTTCTGGTCGTCCGTGATTACGTAGGTATAAAATGAATTACTAGTCCCTGTAGAATCGAATGAAATCAGGTCGGCGATGCCGTCTCCAGCACATACCGCTATTTCCGTTTCACCATCTGAAGTGGCTACCGAGCCACCTTCTGGAGTTTCACGTACTACGGTAATGTAGTTATCTGATAAGTCGAAGCAGTCGTCCGTCAAGGCTACTTCCGCGGCATTATCGCCTACTTGTGCCGTGATCGTACCCGTGTAAGCCAAGCCCCACACGCGGCAAGTGCCAGGAGGCGCACCGTCGAAATCCAGGAAGTCACCGCCTGGAAGACCCAGAATATTGTTCTGGTCGTCCGTGATCACATAAGCGTAAGGTGTGTTGCTCGTGCCCGTAGAGTCGAACATTACGATATCAGCCATTCCATCTTGTGGACAGATGTAGGTCATCGTCTCGCCATTCGGCATCATTACCATGCCACCTTCCGGTGTTTGGCGGACTACCGTGATGTAGTTATCAGATAGGTCGAAGCAGTCATCCGTCAAGGCTACTTCCGCGGCATTGTCGCCTACTTGTGCCGTGATCGTACCCGTGTAAGCCAAGCCCCACACGCGGCAAGTGCCCGGAGGCGCACCGTCGAAGTCCAGGAAGTCACCGCCTGGAAGACCCAGGATGTTGTTTTGATCATCCGTGATCACGTAAGCATAAGGCGTGTTGCTCGTGCCCGTAGAGTCGAACATTACGATATCGGCCATCCCATCTTGTGGACAGATGTAGGTCATCGTCTCGCCATTCGGCATCATTACCATGCCCCCTTCTGGTGTTTGGCGGACTACCGTGATGTAGTTATCCGATAGGTCGAAGCAGTCGTCCGTCAAGGCTACTTCCGCGGCATTGTCGCCTACTTGTGCGGTTATCGTACCTGTATAGGCTAAGCCCCAGACACGGCAGGTACCCGGAGGCGCACCGTCGAAATCCAGGAAGTCACCGCCTGGCAAGCCTAGAATGTTGTTCTGGTCGTCCGTGATCACGTAAGCGTAAGGTGTGTTGCTCGTGCCCGTAGAGTCGAACATGACGATATCAGCCATCCCATCTTGTGGACAGATGTAAGTCATCGTCTCGCCATTCGGCATCATTACCATGCCCCCTTCTGGTGTCTGGCGGACTACCGTGATGTAGTTGTCGGATAAGTCGAAGCAGTCATCCGTCAAGGCTACTTCCGCGGCATTGTCACCTACTTGTGCCGTAATCGTTCCCGTGTAAGCCAAGCCCCAGACGCGGCAGGTGCCCGGAGGCGCACCGTCGAAGTCCAGGAAGTCACCGCCTGGCAAGCCTAGAATGTTGTTCTGATCGTCCGTGATCACGTAAGCATAAGGCGTGTTGCTCGTGCCCGTAGAGTCGAACATTACGATATCAGCCATCCCATCTTGTGGACAGATGTAGATCATCGTCTCGCCATTCGGCATCATCACCATACCACCTTCTGGTGTCTGGCGGACTACCGTGATGTAGTTATCTGATAAGTCGAAGCAGTCGTCCGTCAA
>SPJK01068381.1_pt1 | contig 22946 bp, 22 predicted proteins | sample 3741771 | NCBI WGS metagenome assembly SPJK01 (sample SAMN10925997, study PRJNA522277) | cold seep metagenome | isolation source: Elba SIP-enriched marine methane seep metagenome, extraction at timepoint T2 | place: Italy: coast of Elba, Mediterranean Sea
GACTGAGTTGGGTATCTCTGACAGCCTTGTTCGTTTATCGGTGGGGATTGAGGATATCGAGGATTTGATCGCTGATCTGGAAACAGCCCTGGCGGCTATCTGAGTGTGCAATCAGCAGGAATGATGACATCGTCGCGTCGCTGATTCGTTCAGATTCCCTTTTCCTTCGCGGTCTAATACGTTCTACTGCCTCGTATGGGGCGAATGGACACCTTGTTCACGGATAAGAGCAAGTTGGGGAGAGTTTCTGCGTGTCATCTTATTCGACGATTTACCGTCGCTTGGCGTTGCCCGTATGGGGGTTGCTTGCCCTTAGTGTTGTGACGATTGTCATCTTGATCTTCGTGGCGACAGAGGGACAAGACCGGAATGCAATCCAGCGTTCCGAACATGTCATGCGCACTGTGATCAAGAGCGTTATCCGCGAAGAGGAAAGGCTTGTTCTGGAGACAGGTTTTTGGGATCAGGCGGTTGAGAATCTGGTGACCGACTTCGATCCGGCCTGGGCGGAATCGAATATCGCAAACCACATTGGTTACAACTACGGCATTTCGGAAATCTATGTTCTGGCAGCCGATGATGAACCGATTTTAACGGCGGTCGATGGTGAAGGCGTCGAGAATACCGATCCCTATAAGAAATTCGGATCCGCCTTGCGACAGTTGGTTGCTAATGCGCGCCAGGGTGGGGTGCGGGATGATCCCGTTCCGGCCAGTGGGTTCGTGAAGCATGGAGATTTGCTTTACCTCGCTTCAGTCGTCGTAATGACGGACTACTATGATCTCGACGGAGAAGAGGTGAATGAGCAGACCGGTGCCGTGCTTATTGTGCTGCGTCTGTTTGAGCCGGAGTTCCTGCAACAGCTGGGCGATCACTTTAATCTTCCGAACCTCCGACTAGGTTCTGACCGTGCTTCATCAACAAGCGCGCGCTTCCCGATCACAACGGTTGAAGGCGATGTCATCGGTCAGTTGGTGTGGGAACCCATTTTGCCGGGACGGGAAATCAAGACGACAATCATTCTCGGCATTGCGGTCATCTTCATTGTCCTGGCTGCGATAACCTATGTCTTGATGGCGAGATTGGGAGGCTATGCCCGCCGTATTGTTGAGGAATCGACGGCGCATGAGAGAAGCTCTCAGCTTCTGCAGTCGATCCTGGATTCAGTCGACCAAGGGATCGTCGCCTGGGATGAGAACAACAAGCTCATTGCCTGGAACAAGCGATCGGAATCTTTCCTGTTGCCGCAGTCTGAGATCCGAGCCGGGATGACGGGGTTGGAGTTTTTGGCGTGTTTCAGTGAGGACTTCCGAAAGTCGGAGATGGGGAAGTCGTTTGCAGAGTGGTTGCCAAGCGCAGAACAATTTGATGATGGCAAGCTCTTCACGCTTCCTGACGGACGCCGTATTCGCCTTGTGAGCCGCCCGGTGAGTACCGGGGGATACACAACCACCTATACCGATATGACTGACCGGTATGCTTACGAAACCGGTTTGAAAATGGCGTTGGAACTCGCACAGGAAGCAAACCGGGCGAAGTCATCTTTCATTGCAAATGTCAGCCACGAGCTGCGAACACCGCTGAATGCCATAATGGGATTCTCCGAAGTGCTCATGCGGCAGGAAAGCAAGAACCTGATCGCTGAAAGACGTCACGAGTATCTTAATTTCATTCACGATGCAGGGGAGACCTTGCTCTACAACATTAATCAGGTTCTTGATCTCGCGAAGATAGAGGCCGGGAAACTCTCTATTGAACTTGCGGATATTGATGTGGCGGAGCTTGTCAAGGTGACCGCTCGCCTAATCCGAACCCAGGCGGATCAACAGAATCTCGATATCGTCATTGAGGCGCCGCCAACGCCTGTTGAGCTTCGGGCGGACCATATGGCGGTGCATCAGATCCTCACCAATCTTTTGTCCAATGCCGTAAAGTTTACGCCAAAGGACGGGCTGATCACGGTCAGCTACGGCAAGATGGGGGATGAGGTCTTTATTTCAGTTCGAGATACAGGGGTTGGGATCGAACCGGAAATGATTGAGCGCGTGCTCGAGCCGTTTGAGCAGGGTAAGGCAGGCATAGAGACCAGTCAGAAGGGGACTGGCCTTGGTCTTAGCATAGCGCGGTCTTTGGCCGATTTGCATGATGGCCGCATCGAATTGGAAAGCACGGTGGGTGAAGGATCCGTCTTTACTGTTTTTCTTCCCGCAGTCTGACCTGTTTCTTTTCAGCAGTTTGGTCAAACTGACGCGGGAATCCTGTCTTAAATGATGCAAATGTGCCGAAAAGGCGCGTTCCCGCTTTGACGTTCGTGCGGAGTCGGGATAGAGAACGCGCGCCGAAATTCCCTATCGAAAGCGAGTCCTTTTCATGGCTCTTCCAAAAGTCTCCATCACGCCTGAGATGGTCGCCGAACACGGTTTGACCGAAGATGAATATCAGACTGTCCTCGATATCATGGGACGAGAGCCAAGCTATACGGAGCTGGGTATTTTCTCCGTGATGTGGTCTGAGCATTGTTCGTACAAATCATCCCGCTTCTGGCTGAAGACCTTGCCGACCGAAGGCCCACAAGTGATCCAGGGGCCGGGAGAGAATGCCGGTGTTGTCGATATTGGCGATGGCGATGCGGCGATCTTCAAGATCGAAAGCCATAATCACCCGAGCTTCATTGAGCCTTATCAAGGGGCAGCGACCGGGGTTGGCGGTATCCTGCGTGACGTTTTCACCATGGGGGCGCGCCCGGTGGCGAGCTTGAACGCCCTGCGCTTCGGTGATCCCACCCATCCGAAGACCCGGCATTTGGTCTCCGGTGTCGTGGCAGGGGTTGGCGGCTATGGGAACTGCATCGGCGTACCAACCGTGGGCGGGGAGGTGAATTTCCACCCGGCCTATAACGGTAATATCCTGGTCAATGCGATGACGGTCGGACTGGCGCGGACCGATAAGATTTTCTATTCGGCGGCGGCGGGCGTTGGAAACCCCGTGGTTTATGTCGGCTCCAAGACGGGCCGGGATGGGATTCATGGCGCCACCATGGCATCTGCGGAATTTACGGAAGATTCCGAAGAAAAGCGCCCCACCGTTCAGGTCGGCGACCCCTTTACTGAGAAACTGCTGCTGGAAGCCTGCCTGGAACTGATGGCGACGGACGCCATTGTTGCGATCCAGGACATGGGGGCTGCCGGGCTCACCTCCAGTTCCGTGGAGATGGCGGATAAAGGCGGCGTCGGGATTGAATTGACACTCGACAATGTGCCGATGCGTGAAACCGGTATGGTGCCCTATGAGCTGATGCTTTCTGAAAGCCAGGAGCGCATGCTGATGGTTCTCAAGCCCGGGCATGAGGATGAGGCCCGGGCAATCTTTGAGAAATGGGAATTGGACTTCGCGATCGTCGGGCGCGTGACGGAGACCGGCAATCTGGTCCTGACCTGGGACGGGGAGACCGTGTGCGATATCCCCGTTTCTCCGCTGGTGGAGGCTTCCCCGCTTTATGAGCGTCCCTGGGAGCCGACGGAGCCCAAGACGGTTCTGTCTGCCGAGAACGCGGTTGTGGCGGGTACTTCCGCTTCCGATGCCCTGAAAACTTTGATGGGCTCTCCCGACGGTGCGTCCAGACGCTGGATTTGGGAACAATATGACCATCTGGTGATGGGGGAGACTGTGATCGCCCCCGGTGGGGATGCGGCTCTCGTTCGCGTTCCAGGCTCGACTAAGGGACTGGCGGTCGCGACGGATTGCACGCCGCGCTATTGTCTTGCCGATCCGGAAAATGGCGGACGGCAGGCGGTTGCCGAATGCTGGCGGAACATTGTTGCGACCGGTGCGAAGCCGCTGGCGCTCACAAACAACATGAATTTCGGCAACCCTGAACGGCCAAAGATTATGGGACAGTTCGTCGGTGCGGTAAAAGGGATGGCGTCGGCCTCGCTGGCGCTCGATTTCCCGGTCGTCTCCGGCAATGTCTCGCTCTACAACGAAACCAATGGGGAGGCGATCCTACCGACTCCGGTGATCGGCGGCGTTGGGTTGATCGCTGATGTGTCCAAGGCCGCGCGGATCGCAGTGCCGGAAGAAGGGCTGCAGCTGGTCTTGATTGGGGAGACGACGGGGTGGCTTGGCCAATCGCTGTATCTGCGTGAAGTCGCGCGGGGCGAAGAAGGGGCGCCGCCACCGGTCGATCTGGCGCAGGAACGCAGTAATGGCGATTTCGTGCGGGGCTGCATTGACAAAGGTCAGGTCGCCGCGTGTCACGATTTGTCCGATGGCGGGCTTGCCATGGCAGCAGCCGATATGGCGCTTGCCGGTAAGGTCGGGATCACGCTTTCCAGTGGTCCGGCGGAAATACCGGCGCATGCCTGGTTGTTCGGAGAGGACCAAGCGCGCTATCTTATCGCTACCGCCGATGCGGATCGGATCCTTGCCGAGGCGTTGCAGGCTGGCATTCCGGCGCAAATCGTCGGTGAAACTGGAGGCGATGCATTGACCTTGGGTGAAGAGACGCCCATATCGCTATCATCGCTTAGTGCCGTGCATGAGGGGTGGCTCCCGACCTATATGGCCGGTGATGAGTAATCTGAAGGGAACTATGCAATGCCGATGAGCGCAGGCGAGATTGAGACTTTCATTAAGGAAGCGCTGCCGGATGCCGAAGTCCAGATCAATGATCTGCGCGGCGATGGTGATCACTACGCGGCCTTTGTGCGCTCCGGTGCATTCAAGGGCAAGACACGGGTTCAACAGCACCAGATGGTCTATCAGGCGCTGCAAGGCAGGATGGGGAACGAATTGCACGCCTTGGCGCTGCAGACGGCGATCCCGGAAGATTAATCAGCAAGCGGGCATGGGATGCCCGGCAGGATGGAGATGAGTGATGGATGATCAAACGAAAGAACGCCTGCAGGGCGAAGTCGAAAGCTCCGATGTGGTGCTTTTCATGAAGGGCACGCCGGTCTTTCCGCAATGCGGATTTTCCGCTGCGGTGGTCCAGGTCCTGAACCATATGGGCGTTCCGTTCAAAGGCGTTAATGTCTTGGAAGACATGGCGATCCGCGAAGGCGTTAAGGAATTCTCCAGCTGGCCGACGATCCCACAGCTCTATGTGAAGGGTGAATTTGTCGGTGGCTGCGATATCGTGCGCGAGATGTTTGAAACCGGCGAACTGGCTCAGCATTTCGAAAGCGCAGGCCTCGCCGCGCAGGACGCTTAACTTCCTAACGCCGTTGGTGCGATCTCCTTCGGCGCTTAATTGACCCGGAGGAGAAAACACCCATGGATACGCTTTTCGCCGTAACCGGTCTCTATGCAGCGATCATGGCATTGCTGTATGTGTTTCTGTCTGGTCGTATTCGCCCCCTTCGCTACAAGCATAGCGCTGGGATTGGCGACGGGGGCTCAGACGAGCTTGCCCGCGCCATTCGGGTCCATGGAAACTTTGCGGAATATGCCCCCTTCGCCCTGCTCCTGCTGGCATTGGGGGAGGCAAATGGCGCGCCGGCCTGGATCATCCATGCCCTTGGCATCGCCCTGGTGATCAGCCGATCCGGCCATGCCTTTGCGCTAACGCGGTCCGTGCGCGGGACGAAGTTGCGGGTTGCCTCGATGGCGACAACCTTTGCCGTACTCACGCTTGCCGCAGTAGTTCTGTTATGGCGCTTCGCTGTCTCTCTGGCCTAAAACCCTAAAGAACATCGGTGCGGCGATCACGACCATCACGATGCGGATGACATGGTGGCTGGCGACGAAAGCAACGTCAGCGCCAAGCGCCAGCGCAACCAGGCTCATCTCCGCCAGCCCACCAGGGGCATAGGCTAGCATGATTGTGGCCGGGTTTTGTCCTGTCAGGTATTCCAGAAGAACCGCGAAGGCGACTGTGACCGCGATCATGATGGCGGTCGATCCCACACTGAAGGCCATGACCCGTCCAATTTCTTTGCGGGCGACGCCGATAAATCGGCAACCGATAACGGTTCCTAAGACCCATTGCGCCAGATTGACGATCAACAGCGGCGGCTGTGCCTGACTGAGACCCGCCAGATGGACCGCAGCGCTGATGAGCATCGGGCCCACCAGCATAGGCGCCGGCACCCGAAGTAGCTTACCCACCGGCCAACCGACCAATGCACAGGCGCCCAGGATCGCATAGTCTTCCAGACTAAGGGCATCAAGGGCGACGCCGAATTTCGAGCGATCAGTCATGTCGATATCGGTGGTCAACCGGAACCAGATCGGTATGGCCAGGACCGTCAGTAGAATACGGCAGGCATGGGTCAAGACGATCCGCCTCTCGTCGCCCCCCAAGGCGCCGCCTACGATCATCATCTCATTCAATCCGCCCGGCATGCCGGCGAAATAGGCCGTGACCCGGTCATAGCCTGCGAACTTCCGGAAATAGGGATAGGCCAAGAGGCCGACGACAAGCACATAGCCGGCAAGGAACAGGAGAGAGATGGACCATTCCTGCCAGAGCTTCATCATCTCGGGTCGGAAGCCGGAGCCCAGCATGACGCCGAGAATCAGGACCATCGCCGGACGAATCCGCATGGGCGCTCCGATCGGAAGCTTCATGACGGCGGCGAGGGTACAGACGCACATCGGCCCCAGCATCCACGGCAACGGCATTCCAATCTCTGACGCCAGCACACCCCCGACAGCGCCCAGCGCCATGCCGAACGCGATACGCCCCAGCTGTGCAGCATCCAACGTCAAGAAAGCCAGCCTTCCGCCTCTGCTTGTGCCAGCAGTCGGGCGGGATCCGTGAAGTGATGGGTGCGAATGCCTAATGCTTCCGCCGCTGCGATATTCTTTGCCAGATCGTCGATGAACAGCGTTTCCGCCGGCACCAATCCGAAACGCTCGATGGCGATCTGATAGATTTCCGGTTCTGGTTTAACCCGGCCTACATGCGCAGAGACGACCAATCCATCAAACCGATCCATCAGCGGATATTTTGCCCGGGCAACGTCAAATGTCTCTGCGCCGAAGTTGGACAGGGCGTAGACCGGATATCCTGCGGCACGCAGCTGGTCGCGCAGATCGACGATCTCATCAATAGGACCGCGCACAGTTTCGATCCAGCGGGCGTAGTATTCTTCCGCCTTGGGAAGATGAGCCGGTGCGTCTTCGGCGATTTCTGCCAGGATTTCCGCCCAACTGGCGCCCCGGTCCATGTGGAGGATTCGCTCATCCGGCATGGCTTCGGCACGAAAGAGGGCAGCCGCTTCCGGTGTATCGAACATGTCCCGAACCAAAGGCTCCGGCGTCCAGGTCAGGAGGACATTCCCGATATCAAACAGGAATGCCTTCGGCGGCGCAGATGTCATGATGAATCCTTTCCCCGCTACAATAGCGGGGATTCACCGTGATGTCAGACGCCCAATCAGCAAGAGTGTTTTGCCATCTGGTTATGCCTGAGGGTCAGCCTACACCGTCCTCATCATCCCCGGCATTGCCGCTCAAATAGTCATCCGTCGTGCGCGGAACCGGGCGTTCTCCGAACTTGAAGGGCCGGTCGGTATCATGGAACTGGGCGACCACGCGGCAGTCCTCGCACATCTTCAAGCGTTCAGCAGCGTCGCCCTGGAACATCCAATGTTTGCCCGACAGCTCTTCCACCATCTTATTGATGGTGCTCTTCGTTGCGAAAGGCTTGCCGCAGGATACGCATTCAAAGGGCTCTTCTTCCTTGATAACCCGATGGTCGGCAGCTTCTTCCCGGAAGTCGAATTGCGGCGCCAGAGAGATAACCTTCTCCGGACAGGTGTTCCGGCAGAGCCCGCACTGAATGCACGCACTTTCCTGGAAGCTGAGGCGAGGCGAATCCGGATTGTCGCCAAGCGCCCCTGTCGGACAGGCACTGACACAGGCGAAGCAGAGTGTGCATCCATCCACATCAATGTCGACGGTCCCAAAGGGGGCGCCTGGTGCCAGTGCAACGACGTCTACCGGAGCAGGGGCCTGTTCCTTTAGATGCTGTGCGGCAAGACGGATGTTCAGCCGCTTTTCAGACTGTGGCAGGAAGCCGGAGGAATCGAACTTGCCCTTCGGTTTCGGCAGAGTGAACAGTGTATTTTCCACCACATCCGGGTCATCTTCAATCAGGGCAAAGGCCTTGCCGCTGTCATAGCCAAGACCGGACATCATTGCTTCCACAATGGCCAGTTGTTCGGCCAATCCGGTGAGTTCCGCCTGTTTGCTGCGCGACGCCAGAACGGTGACCCGCTCCGCCCCATGGGCCAAGGCAGAGAGCAGGAAATCCGCCCCGATTTGAGAAACCTCATTGACCGCGAGGGGTAGAACACGGGCCGGCAACCCGCGGCCATGGCGGGCCATGGCTTCGATCAAGTTGCTGCCGTGATCGCCATCATGGACCATCAGAACCGGTGCTTTCCCACCAGCTTCTCCGAAGGCAGCCAGCAGTGCCTTCGCCCGACCACTCAGACCATCGGTGGGGGGATAGCTGTAGGATGCCGCGCCGGTTGGGCATACGCTGTTGCAGGCACCGCAGCCGCCGCAGAGATAGGGATCGATGGCGACGGTATCGCCATCAGGCGTGATCGCGCCGGCTGGACAGACATCCAAGCAGCGCGAACAGCCGGTCACACGGCTGCGCGAATGGGCGCAAAGGTCGGCGTTGAAGGAGACATAACGTGGCTTTTCGAATTCCCCCACCATATCGGCAATATCGAATAGCACCCGATGTAGGGCCGCGGGATCACTCGGATCGGCCTGATAATACCCATCGCGTCTGTCCGGATGCGGGAAGAGCGGCGCGCCACCGGAGACGTCCAGAATCAAATCGCAGGTCGAGGCTGCGCCATCTTGCGCCAGATCGAAGTTGAACGCATCGCGGGAGGACGGGCGGATCGCCGAATATCGCGCGACATTAATTTCAAAGTCGCCCAGATGACCGCGTGCGCCCTGGATGCGACCGGTCGCGATCATAAGATCCATATTGCCGAGCGGGACCGCCTCGCTGGGATCACTCAGCAGGACGGACACATTGAGCCGCCCGTCGAGGCGCCTCGCGGCTTCCAGGGCTGCATCGGCTTTGCCATAGATCAGGCAAACACCTTCGGAACGCATCTCCACAGTCCCGGTATCAGGCAGCGCATGGCTTGCATCTTTCAGCAGCGCGGCGATTTTTGGCATCGCCTTGCCAGCTTCCGAAGACCACCCTGCGCGTTCCCGGATATTGACCGTTTCCAATCCGATCTCTTGGCCGGTTTCGATCAGGGCTTCCGCGAATGTCTGGTGTTCTTGCGTGCAGGCGACCGTGATCTGGTCTGCCCCCTTGGCGCCGGTGACCAGCCGGTCGAGCTGCGCCCGGCAAAGCTGCGTATGGCCGCCGGAGAAGTTCTCCGCCCCCAATGCCTCTTCCAGCTTCGCCCAGTCCAGCGACATGGTCCCTTCGCAATCACAGACGAAGGTCTTGTTTTTTGCGCCGTTGTTTCCGGCCATTGCGGTGTCTCCCTGTCCGGTTTTATCCCGGTGTTCTTTCACAGGCCTTTTTCGACCTCATTACAAAACCTTAGAGGCCTTACAAAGCCTTAAAGGCCTTCCAGTTAACGAAACCATGGATGCCCTTATCCAGGGTTCCCCCATCCTTCGGCTTCTTCCGTTTTGGATTGATCTGGACCGCTTCATATTGTGACGCGTTCGGGTGGGCGAAGGCGAGTTGAACCGCTTCCGTTTCCGATTCGGCAGCAACGATCATCACAACAGTTGGGCTCTGATCGGGATCCGGATAGCAATCGAGTGCAAAGACTTTCATGACTTAGCCCCGCTATTCGGTTTCGATCTTGCCGTCGATATCGACATTGAGCCCGAGTGACGGGACAGACAGTGTCACCTTGGCATCGATTGCGGCGGGTAAATCGCCACCTTCTGCCGCGCGAACCGCCGATTCGATTTCCCGTTGAGAGGAGATGCCCACCTTCTTCAGGAATTTCCGCAGGCTCATGTTCAAGATTTCTTCGTTCATCGTCTCGTCCCATCCAATTCTTGTTTTATGCCGCCCTGGCGAGTGGCAGGTTGGTAAGCAGGTTTTGCGGCTTCATCTGCAGCCGCCCGTCCGGTGTTTTCGCAAGGCCGAGATAGATCGGCTTGCCTTGCATTTCTTCAATCAGCGCTGAGCTGTCCTTTACTTCCATTCGGAAGAGGTTGAGGACATCCGCAAGACTTTCTTCCGACAGGTCATCGCCCTTATACAGCCCGTTCAGGATCTCGGTTGCCCGGCCATCCAACCCGATATGCCAGCGCCACCGTTCATCGCGGATGGACTGGACCGGGTGAATGCGGGTCTCAAGCCCAACGAACTGCAGAACCCAGGCCTCCATAACCCGGCAGAAGGCATCAAGACCGGGGCGGGGGAATGTGATGTCAATGACGGTATCGAAACGGTCACTGCGCGCCCAGTAGATCGCGGCATTTTCCTCGCTCAGGACATCCAGCTCGATTTCCTTCAGCGCTGCGTTACCCTCGACGAGCAGCCGTCCCAGATCACCGAAGCCTCCGGTCTTGGAAAACATCTCCACCGTGTCGTCATCAGCCAGCAGGATATGATCATCCTGGATGGTGACCCTTTGGGAGCGGAAGAAGATCTCTGCGGCGCGGACAGCCAAGGGGTTGTTCTGGTCATGCAGGATATGGCGCAGCAGGGCATGCACCATCTGATCAATGAACATAGGCGGGATGGCGATCCGTTGGCCTTGGAACAGGCTGGCGTAATAGCGCTCTACGGAGCCTTGTTTCTTAATCCCGCCAAGGAACCCGGCCACAACCTGATAATTCTCCGCCGCATCGCGATCCTCGACCCGATCAATCATGTCTTTCGGCAGGGGTGCAAAGGGCGCGTTCACCATACGCTCATGCAAGGCGCGCTCTGTCTTGCAGCTCTCTTCAACCGGGGCGACTTCCGGGCGCCGCCAAAAGGCGCGGGCATAGTCGTCCGTTACCATCAGACGGCCTTCTTCATTCGGTTCCAGCAGATTATACCCGCTGGTGAGCCAGAAATCCGGCATTAGTCGAGACTCCAGCTTTGGCCGGCCAACATCCAGGTCAGCGGCGCCGATTTATGTTTGCCCCGGCGCGAGACCTTCAGCCCGCCCTCCGCATCGATATCCAACAGGCGGCCTTTGATTTCTCCGCCGGGCAGGGTGAACTCGACCGGTTGCTCATAGCCATCAGCGCGGCCAATCCAGGCATTGCGGACAATCTCGAACCCCTGCGTTTCCCAGCGGTTGAGCCAGGCGAGGAAATGCCGGGTGAAGCTTTCGACGATCAACACCGGGCCAACCTCCACAACCCCTTCATGCGACAGCGATGTCTTGGACCCCGCCAGGGCTCCAGACGCCATGGGGTCGCCCAGAATATCAATCGACAGCCCCAGGACCGACCAGTCAGGCAAGTCACCCGGTTTGCTGTCTTCCGGAAAGGCCATGGTGAATCCACCCGCTAACGCATTGTTGATCATGATCCTGTCCGGCCATCCGAAGGTGACGGAGATCTGCGGTGGGATGATGGAGCCCAAAGCGTCGTTAAGGGCAACACCGGCGACCGCGACGACTTTCAACGCCTCTTCCACAGGGCGTTCTGGATTTAACACCAAGGCACAGTCCAGCCTATCCGGCCGTGTCGCACGCAAAAGCCGCCCTGTGGCGTCGTCCGATGCGCTTGCAAGCGCGATTGCCGCTGCCACCGGTGCCGTGTCGCCAGACACTGGTTCGAACGTAAAAAGCGGTGGAAGTGAAGGCTCAAGAAAGGGTATCGGCTCTGCGGACAATGGCTTGCCTCTTTTCTAAACTTGGAAATGATCTAATCTACATACCGAATTGGTACGACCAATCCAAGAGGCAAGGTCCATTATGCGAACTGGGTGAGCGCATGATGGGCAATAAAAGCTGGAGACAGGGCTTGGCAGGGGCACAAGATACGACAGAAGAACCGATGGTTCTTCCCGATAATCTTCCTATTGGGGTAATCGCGGAACGCCGCGCGTTGGATAATCCGTGGATCGATCACAAATGGATGCCGGTCGCGGTTTTCACAGGTGCCGCGCCGATTGAAGATTGGACAAAGACGGCGGAAGGTGACGGCTGGCAACAATTTCATATCGGCACTTTGCCTGTTGAATTGTTCCGCAAGGAAACTGAGGCCTATAAGGTTAATCTCTCCAACAAGCGCCCGGCGGTCTATGTCGTGTTACGGGAAGCGGAAGAGCCGGAAGACCCCGATATTCGCGCCGTGCATGTAACGGTTTCCCCCTACGAAGCGCAGGACTATCTGGATACGGGGGAAGACATCGTCGAAGCCGTCCCCATGCCGGAGGATATCCTCGCTTGGGTGCAGGGCTTCATCAATCAGCACCATGTCGATGAGCCCTTCAAGAAGCGCAAACGCAAGGACTATCGCAACGAGCCGGATCAATTCGGCAAGGTCCTCGATCCCATAGAAGCGCGTTTCTTTGACCGTCTGAAGAAAGATCGGGAGACAATGAATTGAGGTTCTCGCGCTGGTCAAAGCTTAAGACGGAATCACGCAGTCGCCGTGGTGCGGCGCTGCCGGGCTTTGCGCCCGAGCCGGAGGAGGCGCTACCGACTACGGTGTCTGAAGAACTCCCCGAGCCCGAGGCAGAGGAGGCGCTTACAGCGGTAGACTCTGTAGAGCCGGAGAGTGCGGTTCCGCAGCAAGAGGAAGAAGAAACCTACCCCGAAGATCTGCCCGCGATTGAGGATCTGGACAAAGACAGCGATTTTTCCGTCTTCATGTCCGACAAGGTCTCCGATGCGATTCGAAACCGCGCCCTTCGGAAGCTCTGGCTTACCGATCCGGTGTTGGCGAATCTGGACGGTTTGATCGATTACGGCGAAGACTTTACCGATGCCGCTATGGTCGTGAAGAACATGAAATCCGTTTACAAAGTCGGACGCGGCATGGTCGATTACGAAGAAGAAGAACGCAAGAAAGCGGAAGCGAAGGCGGCTAAGGCGGCGAAGGAAGCCGAAGAAGCGGCTGATGGCGTGGCCGGTGAGACCGCTGAGACCGTTGAGAATGGTGAGAATGATGAAAACGGTGAGAATGATGAGAATGAGGATCTCGTGAAGAGCGATGATGACACGTCCCTAAGTGAGACTGAGGAAGATGATGTCGCCAGTCTCACTGACGAAACCGACGAAACAGAACCTGCGCTATCTGTGAATGATGATCTGTCGATGAAAGAAACGCCTGAGGTTGCGATGACGGATAAAGCGTGAGGTAAATAACTTGCTCGTTAATGCAATTGAGAATGATTATCAAAAAAACGACGAGTTCTGTTCAATTTTGGTCTAGACGCGACGCGATATAGCGTTATCATTATTGGTAATACCAATGCCTCCATTTTAATGACGGGCGCTTGGCTTGGAATGGGCTAGCGAAATCCGTTTGGGGCACGAAACTGGGAGATGGGATCTGAGCTCTTCAGCTGCACAAGACAGCTCGGTGTCTGGCGATAGCTTTGAAATGCCGCCGGAGGAAGCAGGCCGGCGCGCGATTTATGCGTTCCTGGCGGTCGTGATGTATGGCCCGCCGGCAGATCGCGCTTCGGCACTTGCCAAGGAATTCGCCTCAGAAGGATCGGAAATCGGGGAGGCATTTCAGGCTTTCCTTGATGCCTATGGGGAGAGCACGGGCCAAGCCTGTGCCTCGGAATACCACAGTCTTTTCATCGGGGTCGGGCGCGGCGAGCTGCTGCCCTTTGCCTCTTACTACATGACGGGCTTCCTGAATGAGAAGCCGTTGGCGGATTTGCGCGATGATCTGGATGCGCTGGGTTTTGCCCGGGCGCCGGGCGTTAAAGAGCCTGAAGATCATCTGGCCGCACTCTGCGACGTCATGGGCACATTGATTGAGGGAACCTGGGAGTTGGATGGAACCGGTGAGCCGGAATTCGACATCTATAATCAGGAAAACTTCTACAAGGCGCATATCGGGCCTTGGGCAGGGAAATTCTTCGCCGACCTTGAGGACGCGAAGGGAGCCGATTTGTACCGGTCAATCGGACGGATCGGGAAAGAATTCATGCGAATTGAAGATGAGGCTTTCGCCATGGTGGCGCGAGCCTGATCGATTCGGGTGAAGGGGCAGTCGGAAGGTCCGGATGCTCAATATGGGAGAGAAACTATGACCGATAAGAAGGAAGACGCGATCAGCCGTCGTGGGTTCTTCGGTGCCGCCGGTAAGGGCGTTGCCGTAGGCGCAGGCGCAATGGTTGCGGCGGTCTCGTCGGCTGGTGCAGCGGAAGTGGAGATCCAGGACGGATCCGGCTATCGCGAAACCGACCACGTTAAGACCTATTACAACTCGGCACGCTTCTAGACTCTCCCAATGGCGCGGCTGTCGGGCGGTAAACCGCTCGCGGCGTCGGGATGAAGACGGAACGTGTCTGCAAGCTCCGATTTAACGGAGCGAACAGGGAAGGAACTAAGGAAATGCTTCGCAAAAAGACTAACGGGGTGGCAGTTGGCCTCCGTTCGTCAGCCGCGATGAGTGGTGCTGGAGGGGAAGTCGTCGATCGACGCTCTTTCCTGAAACGCGCCGGGCTCGTTGCCGGTGGTGTCGCGGCGGCCTCGACAATGTCGGCGGGCGTCATGGTTCGGAAAGCCCGCGCACAAACATCTGATGCGCCGGTTGAGCAGATCAAGAGCGTTTGCACGCACTGCTCAGTTGGCTGCACGGTGATCGCGGAAGTCCAGAATGGTGTCTGGGTCGGCCAGGAGCCGGGCTGGGATAGCCCGTTCAACCTGGGTGCACATTGCGCCAAAGGGGCTTCGGTGCGCGAACACGCGCATGGCGAACGACGTCTGAAATATCCGACGAAACTTGTCGATGGTAAGTGGACCAAGGTCTCTTGGGATGACGCCATCAATGAGATCGGCGATAAGATGCTGGATATCCGTGAGAAATCGGGTCCGGATTCAGTCTATTGGCTGGGATCGGCGAAGCATTCTAACGAACAGGCCTATCTGTTCCGTAAGTTCTACGCCTTCTGGGGCACCAACAACGGTGACCACCAGGCACGGATCTGTCACTCGACCACGGTCGCGGGTGTTGCGAACACCTGGGGCTATGGGGCGATGACGAACTCCTATAATGACATTCATAATTCCCGCGCCATCTTCATCATCGGCGGCAACCCGGCGGAAGCCCACCCGGTTTCCCTGTTGCACGTCTTGAAGGCGAAGGAAGAACGGAATGCACCGCTGATCGTCTGCGACCCGCGCTTCACGCGTACCGCAGCACATGCGGATGAATATGTCCGCTTCCGTCCGGGTACGGATGTCGGGCTGATCTGGGGTATCCTGTGGCACATCTTCGACAACAAGTGGGAAGATGAGGAATTCATTCGCCAGCGGGTCTGGGGTATGGATCAAATCAAGGCCGAGGTTGCCAATTGGACGCCGGAAGAGACCGAGCGTGTCACGGGCGTACCGGGTTCTCAGCTGAAGCGCGTTGCGCGGACGATGGCGAACAACCGGCCGGGCACTGTTATCTGGTGCATGGGCGGTACCCAGCACACCAATGGTAACAACAACACACGGGCCTATTGCATTCTTCAGCTCGCGCTGGGGAACATGGGTCGCAGTGGTGGCGGTACCAACATCTTCCGTGGCCACGACAACGTTCAGGGCGCGACCGATCTCGGCGTTCTCTGTCACACGCTGCCGGGCTACTACGGTATCAAGACCGGCTCCTGGAAGCATTGGTCGCGGGTTTGGGATGTAGACTATGACTACATGCTTGGCCGCTTCGAATCCAAGGAGATGATGGAAAAGGCCGGTATGCCGGTGTCGCGCTGGATTGACGGTGTTCTCGAAGCAAATGAGAACCTGGAGCAGAACGACAATGTCCGCGCGATGGTGTTCTGGGGACATGCCCCGAACTCTCAAACGCGGTTGAAGGAAATGAAGACGGCGATGGAGAAACTCGACCTGTTGGTCGTGGTGGATCCCTATCCGACGGTCAGCGCGGTGCTGTCCGACCGGACGGACGGCGTCTATCTGCTCCCGGCGTGCACGCAGTTCGAAACCTATGGCTCAGTCACGGCATCAAACCGCTCCTTCCAATGGCGGGAGAAAGTCGTCGAGCCGCTGTTCGAATCGCTGCCTGACCACACCATCATGTACAAGATGGCGAAAAAGCTCGGTTTCGCGGACGAGATGTTCAAGAACATCAAGGTCGAGAATGATGAGCCGGATGTCGAGGAAACCCTCCTTGAGATCAACAAAGGCATGTGGACCATCGGGTACACCGGTCAGTCACCGGATCGCCTGAAAAAGCACATGGCCAACCAGCACACGTTCGACAGAACGACGCTGCAGGCTGTGGGCGGTCCTTGTGATGGTGAGTATTACGGTCTTCCCTGGCCTTGCTGGGGTACGGCTGAGATGGCTCACCCGGGCACGCCGAACCTCTATGATATGTCCAAACCAGTGGCGGAAGGCGGTCTTACGTTCCGCGCCCGTTTCGGGGTGGAGCGCGATGGCGACAATCTGCTCGCCGAAGGGGCTTACTCTGTCGGTTCGGAAATCAAGGACGGGTATCCGGAATTCACCATGGCCTTGCTCAAGAAGCTCGGCTGGGATGGCGATTTGACGGCAGACGAACGTTCTGCAATCGAAGCTGTTGCCGGTGATAAGACGAACTGGAAAGTCGACCTTTCAGGCGGCATTCAGCGCGTTGCGATCAAGCATGGTTGTGCACCTTTCGGGAACGCAAAAGCCCGGACGGTGGTGTGGAACTTCCCGGATCCGGTGCCGACGCACCGCGAGCCGCTCTACACGCCGCGCCGTGATCTGGTTGAAGACTATCCGACCTATGAAGACCGGGTCATGTATCGTCTGCCGACGAAATATGCCTCGATCCAAAAGGTGGATTTCGCGAAAGACTTCCCGATTGTTCTCACTTCCGGCCGCTTGGTCGAATATGAGGGCGGCGGGGATGAAACCCGATCCAACCCGTGGTTGGCTGAATTGCAGCAGGACATGTTCGTCGAAATCAATCCGCGGAATGCCAATGACCTTGGTATCCGGGACGGCGATCAAGTCTGGGTGCACGGTCCGGAAGGCGCCAAGGTCAAGGTTATGGCCATGGTCACCGAACGGGTCGGGCAGGATGTTGCCTTCATGCCGTTCCACTTCGGCGGACATTTCGAAGGCAAGGATTTGCGGGATAAGTATCCGGAAGGTGCGGACCCCTATGTCCTTGGTGAATCAACCAATACGGCGCAGACCTATGGGTATGACTCGGTGACCAATATGCAGGAAACCAAGGCGACCTTGTGCCGGATTGAGCTCGCTTAAGGAGGATATGAAAAATGGCTAGAATGAAATTCCTCTGCGACGCTGAACGTTGCATCGAGTGCAACGCTTGCGTCACCGCGTGTAAGAACGAGCATGAGGTTCCCTGGGGCATCAACCGCCGGCGCGTCGTCACGATCGGTGACGGCAAGCCGGGCGAACGGTCGATCTCCGTTGCCTGTATGCATTGTTCGGACGCACCTTGTATGGCTGTTTGCCCAGTGGATTGCTTCTACCAGACCGATGACGGTGTGGTGCTGCATTCCAAGGATCTGTGCATCGGTTGTGGTTACTGCTTCTACGCCTGCCCATTTGGCGCGCCGCAGTTCCCGCAAGCCGGTAACTTCGGGTCCCGTGGCAAGATGGACAAATGTACCTTCTGCGCCGGTGGGCCGGAAGAAGACATGTCCAAGGCCGAATTCCAGAAGTACGGCCGGAACCGGCTGGCGGAAGGAAAGCTGCCGCTTTGCGCGGAAATGTGCTCGACCAAGGCTCTATTGGCCGGCGACGGCAACTCAGTTTCCGATATTTATCGGGAGCGTGTGGTTGGCCGTGGCTTTGGCTCCGGCGCCTGGGGTTGGGGTACGGCCTATTCTCAGAAAGGCTCCTCCTAAGGGGCCTTTCGGAATAGGGCAATTCCGATGATATCGTAAATGGCGGGGGAGCGTGCCCAAGTGGCGGGCTCCCCCTTGCCTTTTCGGCGTTGCCGACTCGGTATATTTCTCGAATTGTGGAAAATACATGAATTCATCTCACGGCTGAACACAGGCGGTGGATGTGTTGGAGAGTTCAAGATGTTGAAGCAGATGCTGGGTCTGATTGGGGCCGCTGTCCTGTTAATGAGTGTTTCTGTCGGGGACGCTACAGCTGCGACCGAAGAAGAGATCATGTCTCGCCAGGGACCACCCAATACATTGGGTGAAAACAGCGATGCCGACCTATGGCGCAAAGTCCGAGAGGGCGAAGGCAATCTGATCCAGGCACCGGGACGGGCTTCACCGGAAGAAGCCGCGATGGGGAACATGATTAGCGGTGGGCAGATGTGGCGTGATGTGCGCAACGGTCCGCTCAGCAGCTATGGCGGTATGGCGCTTGGTGGGATCATCGTTCTTCTGGCGCTGTTTTTTGCGGCGCGTGGTAAGATCATGATCGATCATGGCCCCGCCGGCGTTACCATCGAGCGCTTCAAATTGATTGAGCGGATTGGTCACTGGCTGACCGCCGTTTCCTTCGTTGTGCTGGGACTGACCGGCCTCAATATCCTCTACGGCAAAACTGTTCTAATGCCGGTCTTGGGGCATGAAATCTTTTCGGCGATCACGATTGCAGGAAAATACCTGCATCATGGCGGCGCCTTCACCTTTATGGCTGGTCTCGTTCTGATCTTCCTGATGTGGGTAAAACACAACATTCCGGACCTTACTGACGTCAAATGGTTCGCAGCGGGCGGCGGGATTTTCGTGAAGGGGTCGCATCCGCCGGCGAAGAAGTTCAATGGCGGTCAGAAAATCATTTTCTGGCTCACGATTCTCGGCGGCGCATCACTCAGCCTTTCCGGCTGGTCGCTGATGTTCCCGTTTGAATATCCAATGTTTGCGAAGACCTTTGCGGTCATTAACACGGTTGGCTTCAATCTACCGGCTGAGTTGTCACCGATCCAGGAACAACAACTGGCGCAGCTCTGGCATTCGATTGTGTCGATTTTCATGATCATCGTGATCCTGGCGCATATCTATATCGGCTCCATCGGTATGCAGGGCGCTTTCGATGCGATGGGCTCCGGGCAGGTTGATCTCAACTGGGCGCGGGAACACCACAGCCTTTGGGTTGAGGAGGTCGAGGCAAATCAAACAGCCGAGAATGCCCGCAACACAGCGGCACCGGCTGAGTAACAGATAGCGTTTCAGTGGTAATAGGGGCAGAGATGCGCCGGCAGATGCGATCCAGATTGGGAGCGCTTGTCGGCGCATTTCTTTTGCTCGGCGCCATTACGGGGCAGGGAAAGGCTGATTTGATTGGCCATGGCGCGCCGGTCAGGGATATCGTGATCTCCCCTGATGGCACACAAGCCCTGACAGCCGGCTTCGATGATATTTTGATCCTCTGGGACTTGGCGCAACGGAAGGCGTTGCTGCGGTTTGCCGGACATGCTGCTGCGGCGAATGCCGGTGTCTTCTTAGGCTCCAAGATAGCATCCGTCGGCGATGACGGCACGTTGCGCATTTGGGATCGGAAAACAGGTAAGCTGCTCAATACAATTCCTGCGCATGAGAAGAAGGTCGTTGCCATCGCCGCCTCTCCAGACCAGACGTTGATTGCGACCGGCTCCTGGGATCGGACGGTCAAAGTCTGGGATGTGGAAAGCGGTGATTTGGTGAAGACCTTCACGCGGCACCGGAACAGCGTGAATGCAGTTGTCTTCTCATCAGATGGCAGGCGCCTCTTTTCCGGGGCCTATGATGGCTCGATATGGCAATGGTCGGTTTCAGGAGACGAGGAACCTCGGCGCTTCACGGATAAGGGTTTTCCCATCAATGATATGGCGTTGAGCACGGATGGCGCCCGGCTCGTATCGTCCTCCGCTGATGCGACGGTCAGGATCTGGGATACGGCGTCCGGGCAGATGACGCGGGAGCTAAAGGGCCATGAGGGGGCGGTGCTTGCCGTCGCCATTTCACCGGATGGGCAGACCATCGCGTCCGGGTCGACGGATGGCTATCTGTTGCTGTGGGATGGTGGAGAGGGGCCGCGCCAGAAACTCCCCGTCCAGTATTACCGCGCAGTCTGGTCGCTTTCCTTCACGCCGGACAGCAAACAGATCTACGCCGCAGGCGTGGATAGCGTCGCCCGTGGCTGGTTTGTCGAAGATGGTGCGCCTGTGACGGGGGAGACGACGCCCTTCAAGCCGATTGACCGTGTCGATGCCAGTTTGGCGACGTCCGAAGATCTGGTTGAGCGCGGCAGCTTCCATTATCGCAAATGCGCAATCTGCCACACGCTGAAGGAGGACGGCAGCCCCCGCGCTGGACCGTCGCTAGAGGGTATATTCGGTCGCAAGGTGGGAACCTATCCCGGCTATCATTATTCCGATGCCTTGACGTCTTCCGATATCATCTGGACGCCTGAAACACTGAGCAAACTGTTCGAGATTGGACCGGACAATCTGCTGCCGGGCACCAAGATGCCGCTTCAGCTTCTTCCCAAGGCTGAAGATCGCGCGGCGTTGGTCGAATTCTTAAAAGCCAAGACCCAGTAACTGGTTTTAGCTCTCATCATCCTTAAGCAGCCAACGCAGGGCAAAGGCCGCGAGAACTGCCGCTATACATTGCGCGATGATGAAACCCGGTGCGTCGATTGGGCGAATGCCTGAGAACGTATCGGTGAATGAGCGCGCGATGGTGACAGCTGGGTTTGCGAAGCTGGTCGATGCGGTGAACCAATAGGCTGCGGTGATGTAGAGACCGACCATCCAGGCGACACCATCGGGCTTGAAACGGATCGCCGCGAAGATTGTGGCCACGAGCCCGAAGGTTGCGACGGCTTCCGCCAGCCATTGTGCGGGACCCGTGCGGATATGCTCGGATGCTTGGATAATCGGAAGCTCGAACATCGCATGGGCCAGCACCATTCCCAGCAAACCACCCAAGATCTGGGCGATGAGATAGGGGAGCAACTCGCGGGCCGGAAACTCTTTCCGAACGAGGAAGGCGAGGGTTACAGCCGGATTGAAATGCGCGCCGGATATCGGGCCCAGTGCCGTGATCAGGACAACCAGGATCGCACCGGTCGGGATGGTGTTGCCGAGCAACGCCACGGCTGTATTTCCGCCGGCGAGCGCCTCGGCCATGATGCCGGACCCGATGACTGTCGCAAGGAGGCAGGCTGTGCCCGCAAACTCCGCAGCAAGTTTTCTTGTAAGGTTTGGCATGATTTCCCCGAACGTCTGAACCGGCGAAGCATTAGCCGACTTGACGGTCGGGTTCAATCAGCCGGTGCGAAGGTAACGCGGGTTCGGCAGGCGGTGCCCGTATCGTCACCAAAGCCACCGCTTTCGGTCAATGGGACTCTCAACTGTCCGAAGCGCGACCACCCGAACGGGCGGTATTTGATCCGAACCGCACCACCTTCGACGAGCCTGCCCGTCAGCCTTCCGGAGCCACCGAGATTGGACTTCATGGAGATTGAAAACTCTCTATTGACGAAGGCGACCGTCGTTTCGCCAAACTCACCCGCGGCGCAAAAGGCACTCGACCCGGAGCCAGACAGCGCTTCCCAACGCACTTTCCAGCGGGCTGGTGGAGCGCTTAAAGCAGCCGTTTCTTCCGGCGCTGGATTTGGCGCGCTCTGAATTTCCGGTTCCGGTTCTTGGCTAGCGGCCGGGGCGGGTGCCGGCTCCGGTGTTGGTGGCGACGGCGGGGATTGTTGGGACAGTGACGCCACTTTTATCTTTGCTAGCGGCGCAAAAAGGCCTTCAGGATAGGTGCTCAGATAGGCTTCAAAGGCGGATTTCGTCCCCATTTCCTCGACGGACTGCCAGAAGGCGGTCTCTGCGGTGCCCGGTGCTGTTGCTGCAGGTGTCGGCGGGGTAACTGCAGGCGCTACCGGGGCGGGTTTGACCGTTGGCTGGGATTGGATCGCGGCTGTTTGTTGTTGCTGACCTGCAAAGAAGAAATCGCCGGTCAGGGATGAGCTTTCCCAAGGCACCTGCTGTCCACTGGTGCGTTCCATAACGGCGACACGGACAGACTTGAAGACATCTTCCAGCTTTGCGCCGGGCTTTCTCATCGCCCGCGACAGGGCAGAGGTATAAGGGCTGTTCTTTCCGTCGCCATCTGCCGCGACCATGCCTGGCGCGGTTGAATAGGCCAGGATTGATCCCGTCGGTGCATCCATCCGGGCGAGACCCCGCGTGATCGAGCGAAAACCGCGGGCAAAGGGGTTATTGCGGCAGGCATCCAGAATGATGATGTTAACGCCCGTGTCGGCTTCTGCCATCTGTGTCAGGACACCATTGGCCGAAACAGCTTCGATATCGACATCTGCTTCCGCCTCAATCTCGGCCTTCAAGGGGATCAGATAGTTGCCCCCCGAAACTTGCACACCGTGGCCCGCGAAAAAGAACAATCCTATGCCATTCCGTCCAGCCTCCCGCAATTGCGCCCCGAAGTCGCGGATCGCGCGTTTCATATCGCGCTGATCCGCATCGGTTACCAAAGTGACGGCAAATCCGGAGGCTTTCAATTGATGGGCCATCAGGATGGCATCGTTCACCGGGTTTTTAAGAAAACCGATATTGTCCCCATAGCTTGAATTGCCGATGACGAGCGCCACCCGCGCCTCCGCGAGTGCCGAACCAGCCAATGCCAGAAACGCAAGGCTGCTTAGCAAACATGTCATCCCGTATCGCATCATTCACGCCCGGCGGAGAGACTTCGATACCGTTAGCCTTGCAAGAGATAGCGTAAAGCGCAAGTCCGCTGGAATCCTTTCGGATAGGAGTGATTTCGGCGAAGATACCCGATGTTATGTCCCGCCTGGAGAGAAGATCGTGATTTGGGTTCGTTTCACCGTCCTGTGCTTCGCCGTCCAGTTGTTAATGCCGTTGGC
>SPJK01083711.1_pt1 | contig 22942 bp, 20 predicted proteins | sample 3741771 | NCBI WGS metagenome assembly SPJK01 (sample SAMN10925997, study PRJNA522277) | cold seep metagenome | isolation source: Elba SIP-enriched marine methane seep metagenome, extraction at timepoint T2 | place: Italy: coast of Elba, Mediterranean Sea
AATCCGAGATGTGCCCGGAATGCGGGTGGTATCTGGGTGAAGTTGACAAAAGCGTGTCATTGTGGGTGTTTGTCGGGGTGGTGGGTTTGATCGTCATCCTGTTGTTCTGGATGATCTGAGCATCCGTAACCCGATTTCTGTCGTATAGTTGCGGGTCGATGACACGCGAGCGCGGCCGGTGTGGGGATACGCCGGGCGTTATCTCGACCCCGGATCCGGGGTCACAACGGAGTTTACCTATGTCTTATCTGCCCGCATCGAACCAGACGAACCGCACGAGCCGCGGCGCGTTCACCCTTGTGGAGTTGCTCGTCGTGATCGCGATCATCGCGGTTCTGATTGCGCTCTTGCTCCCGGCGCTCTCCGGCGTCAGCCGAGCGGGGAAGAAGAACGCGACCCAGAACATGATGAACGCCTTCACCAACGCGGTCGCGTCGTTCAGCAACGACAACGGGTCGCGCATGCCGGGGTATTTCTCCGCGTACCAGATGGGGAGCGAAGCCAACCTGAACCCACGCAACAGTCCGAGCGGGTCGGGCATGTCGGCGATGGAGAACATTCTCCTCGAACTCGGAGGCACCGAGGTCGTCATCGGGAGCCAAGCCGACGAGAATCCTGATGAGAGTGCGGGGATTATTGCGATTGCCCCGTTCAACAACGACGATGACAACGCGGCAATCGTGAACACCAAACTCATCGGCGCAGAAGGCGCGTACTTCGCGCCCGATTCCAACTTCCTGCGGGTCCTCAACGTCAGTGAGGGTCAACAGCGCACCACGACGCAGAACGGTCAAAATCTGATGCCCGACCTCGTCGACGCGTTCGGAAACCCGATCCTCGCATGGGTCCAAGATACAAGTTCGCGCGGCTCAATCGATCCGAACAACTCGGACCCCGATGGATACCAGCAGTTCGCATCCGTCACTTCCGATGGGTCTGGCGACTTTGCGGGTCCTGCATGGTACTACCTCGCAAGCAACGATTGTTTCATTGGTGAAGAAGCGAACGCGATCGGGTTTGGTGGCGTCAACCAGAACGCGTTCAGCGCGTTGAGTGTCTCACGCATCAGCGGCGGAGCCACAACACCAATCGAAGATGAAGACCGAGTCCTCACCCTCTGTGCGCTGCTCGCGAGCCCGTCGTACTACGCGCTCCCGACGGATGTTACGCTTGAAGACGCGGACCTGCACGATATCTACCCATCTCGTCCGCGTGGACGCATGCTTATCCAATCCGCGGGTGCTGACGGATACTTCCTCGGCACCAACGATGCAGGATGGAAAGCCAACGCTGATACCGAAGGCAGTGAATACCACCTTGGATTCGGGTTCAACTTCAAGAACGACAGCGGACGTCACCAGGACGAAGACGGGCAGTACATCACGTACGACGTCGCGGAAGAGTTTGATGACATCATTCAATCCGTGAACTGATACATGCCTCAAAACGATCTCAAGCCCCGCATGCACGCGGGGTTTTTCATTGCGCGCACCCAACGGATGTGGTACAACGATGAGGATGGTAACGGGGGACGAATATACATCTGCACGACAAGCACGCACCCGCGCGATCGGTACGCTTGCGTTATTCGCGTTCGGCGCACTCATCGGTGCTCGACTGGTACACACTGATGTGAGACACATCGACACGATCATGCTCGCATCGTGTGGTTTACTCGTCGCGATCGGGGTAATCGGGCCTCGAAAGATCAGGGTCTGGACACTTTCGTTGTGCGTGTTGGTGTTTGGGATCGGGTGGACGATGCTTCGTGTTGATCCGAATCACCCGGATCGTCTGGACGCGATGCTCAGACAGATCGATCCGGGTATGTTCGAGCAGCAGCGCCCGTTCACGATCGAAGTGCGAGGCACAGTGACTAGATCGAGCCACATTGTGCATCGCGCGCAAGGGCTCGCGGACCCGCCGATGTGGGCCGACTCGAGCACGCGCGCTGAGCTTGATGTGTCGCAAGTACTCATCCATCACGATCAGCGCCCGTCGGATTGGGTCGATTGCAAAGGCACACTTCGTGTTGTCCACGCGGATGAGATGACGATCAGCGCGGGCGAGCGCTTGGAACTGATGGGGCGGTACACCCCGCCCGGCACTCGGCGGAACCCGGGTGATCCGAACTGGTCCTTGCTCGCGGCCCAACGTGGGTTTGTTGGATCGTTGATCGTGCAGGATCCGTCTCATATGAATCCGATCGCGCGTGGCGGGCTGGGCACGCGTGTGTACTCAAAGGCCATGTATACACGTGATCTGATCCGCGATCGCGCGCTGCGGAGTATCGGAGTTGATGAGCACGAAGCAAACGACGAGCGCGTCGCGATGCGTGCTGCCCTCTTGCTCGGCGAGCGGGATCCGATGTTCAACGATGTCTTCGTGGGGTTCCAACGCGTGGGTGTAGCGCACGTGCTGGCAATCTCGGGGTTCCATCTCGCGCTCGTGGTATTCATGTGCACACTCAGCGTGCGCGTGCTCGGCGAGTTCCCACGTCTGGAAACAACGATCATCATCATGATCCTCGTGGGTGTGTTGGTTCTCATCCCCTTGCGCCCGCCGATCGTGCGAGCTGCGATACTTGTGGGCGCGATGCTGCTCGCGCACCGGTTCGGTCGTCGGTACGATCGGATGACCATCCTTGCGTGGGTCGGTTTGGGATTGCTCGTCTGGCGCCCGTTGGACACGACGTCCATGGGGTACCAGTTGAGCATGGGTGTGACAGCGCTGCTCGTAGTGTTGAGTGATGCGCAAACGCGTGTGATGCTCGATCGGCAGATGGGGATCCTTAAATCGATCCCGTCGAGGTCTCGATCACGCGCAATGGTGACATGGTGCGTTGAACTGATCCGGGTGAACTTTGCATGTTGGATCGTGGCGCTGCCGATCGTGATCTACCACGCGGGGGTGGTGGGGTTACTCGCGCCGTTCGCGTCGATTGTTCTTGTGCCTGTGATTGCGTTGATGATGGCGATGGGGTACGCGCAGATCATACTTGGGGTCTTAAGTCCCGAACTCGCGACACACACGATGTGGTTGGTTGAGTACCCAAGCGATTGGGCGCTGGGGCTTGTGGGTTGGTTTGAGCATGTGCCGTATGGATGGGCGCGTGTCCCTCGCGTGGGGGCGCTGTGGGCGGTTGTCACGACAATGGTGCTCGCGCTGGTGATGACGCGGACGATCAAGTTCAAACGCATGGGTACGATCACGGCGTTGGTCCTCGTCGGGGCGTGGGGAATCGCCCAGCCTTGGATGCATCGCGCGGGCGCGACGATGCGTGTGGTGATGCTCGACGTCGGCGACGGCACGTGCGTCGTTGTGCAATCGGGGCGCCGGGGAGTGTTGTGGGATTGCGGGTCGCTCGATCGACGCGTGGGCGATTCGATTGGGCGCTCGCTTCGTACACTTGGGATCGATGCGTTAGAACGCGTGATCGTGACCCACGACAACCTGGATCATTACAACGGGATCCCTGATCTTGCTGATCACGTCCGGATCGAGGGCGTGTCAATCACGGATCGGTTGGACGAGTCTGGTTCGAACGCCTTCACACGCGTGCGGAATGAACTGGAATCACGGGGGCTGGCGATCGAAGTCATCGGGCAAGGCGACGTGTTGACACTCGGCGAGAGCAAGATCGAGATCCTTTGGCCGATGCACGAGACGCACGATGTGCTCGACGACAACGATACGTCCGCGGTGGCGCTGATCACACGATCTGGGACTCCCGCGCTGTTATTGACGGGCGACATCGAAGGCCCTGCAATGGATAGGTTACGGATTCATGCGCCTGATCTCCCATCACGATTGGCGCAAGGCGCCATCGAACTCCCACACCACGGGAGCGCACGAACCGAAGCGTACGCATTCATCGATTGGCTCAACCCGAGCGTAATCATGCAATCAACTGGGCCTATGCGTCTCGATGATGATCGCTGGGACCAACAGCGCCCCGGGCGCGCGTGGTACACCACGGCGGAGCGAGGCGCGATCATGGTGGAGTTCCGGTCGGATGGATCAATCACCCACGGATACTGGTTTGACGAGTGATCAGTATGCGGGGTACTCGGGTGCCTCGGCGTTGAGCACGTGAACGACATCACGCACGACCCAACTCATCGCTTCCTTGGCCTGCCGTGTCCCCGCAGCGATGTGAGGCGTCAACGTCACGTTGGGCAACGACCACAGCAATGAGTCTTCAGGGATCGGTTCCGGATCATGCACATCGAGGATGAGTGTCGCGCTGGGATGCGTTTGCGCAAAGTGGGCCGCGGCCTGCGTGTCCATCACCATGCCTCGCGATGCGTTGATCAGAATCACGTCATCACGGAGTTGATTGAAGAACGTTTCATCAAGGATCTTGCGATTCTCTTCGCGTCCATCGATGTGGATCGTGATCACCTGGCAATCGCGTGCGATGGTGTCAAGATTTTGCGGTGAAGCGCCGTGACGATTATCAGGATCAATCTGGATCAGATCGTTGTACATCGGCTTCATCCCGAGCGCTGTGGCGCAACGCGCGACACGCTGACCAATCCGTCCCATCCCGATGATGCCAAGCGATGTCCCCACGCACGTACCGGGCGTGATCGCATCATCTCGGAACGATCCCCATTGCGACGGGTCGATCTGGTGATCGAGCTGCACGATCGGACGGAGCGCGCCGAGCATCATGGACAGGACGTACTCAACGACGGCTTCGGTATTAGCAGCGGGGGTGTGCACGACGGGGATGCTGCGCGACTTACACGCGTCGAGATCGATGTTGTCGAGCCCAACCCCCGCGCGGGCAATGACGCGCAGGTTTGGTGCGCGATCGAGCAGCGATCGATCCACTTTGGTATACGTCCGCACGATCAACGCGTCTGCTTGGGCGAGTTCATCATCCGAGATCGTTTGCGATTCCGGATGGATGATTCGCGCACGCTCGCTCAACCAATCCAATGGTGCTTGTGCGAGGGGCTCCGGGATGAGAACGACGGGGAGATCCATGGGGTGATGCTAGACGTTTGGGAGGAACGGGCGTCTGTGCGTTCCCCCCTGATTGGGGATAAGGCGTGGATCATTGGGGATAATTGAAGGAGATTGCAGGTGTGCGCCGATGACGAGAAAGCGGATGAGATCGAAAGAAGCCGAATCATCACCCGCACGGACACACGAACTCGCAGCATGGAGGCTTCGCGATGAACAAGTCGGACCTGATCGAAGCAGTGGCATCAGAGCTTGAGAGCTCGAAGGCCGAGGCCAGCAAAATGATCGAAGCGGTGATCAATGCGATCTCCGACGGTCTCAAAACCGAGGAAAAAGTCGCGATCAGTGGGTTCGGGACGTTTACCAAGAAACATCGTGCAGCACGCGTAGGGATGAACCCCGCGACGAAAGAGCCGATCCAGATCGGCGAGAGCACGACATGCTCTTTTAAGCCCTCGCAACACCTCAAGGATTCACTGCACGAGCCAAAGCCGTTTGCGACCGTGAACTCCTGATTCAGAGAGACATTCAGTCGAAAATTTGACTACAGTAAGCACACACCTGTTTAGGGTGTGTGCTTTTCTATTTAGCCGCGCCAAAATTGCGCGGTTTTGCATATCCGCGCTTGACATAGTTTTAAACTGTGCAATTCTTCGTTCTGACAATAATCGGAGGTCGATGGCTATGAAGGATTTAAAAATCTTCACTCATGTAATATGCGCAGTTTTTGTCGCATTGTTCTTCTCAACCGCTCCAGCTCACGCGAGTGGCACGCATTACTCAATGACCTTGGGGAACTGGGAACTGAACCTGATACGGGACTCGAATGGGGACTTCATGGGTTTTTGGGCGATCCCACACGAGCAGTTGTCCGTGGGCAATATCCGGCGGATGTGGCTTGAGCCGGTTGGGGTTGATGATTGGGCGGTGTACGCGCACGAGCCGGTGAACTCGGACGTGTTTCTAGATGCGCTCATCACAGATGGCTTGAGCGACGATTCACGCTTTCACTTCCTTTGGCGCGAAACCAAAGCCAAAGCCACGTTCCTCACGGACAACATCGACGGCGGCGCGGAAGGCTCTGTCTCAAAGGGATTTATCTCGGGCGACCCACTTTCAGAAACCGCAGGTGCGATGGCGGATCCGACGCCGATGATCGATCTGCTCGCGGATGTAAACTACCCCGTAGCGCCTGGGATGACGGAACTCATGGTCAACGGCACCGCCGGCGCGAGTGTCGACATGAATCAGGCGACGAAGCAGTTACTGAACTGCCTGCGTTCCGTTGGACCCAACGGGTGCGGCGCATGTGTCTGTACCATGAGTGATCCGACGTTCTCTCCGGGCACTTGGACACTCAATGAATCCGAGATCGGACCCCAATCGCTCAACTGCTACTACACACGCCAGGTTGTTGTCTCCGTGACCTACACCGGCGAGTACAGCAACTGCACTGATTGTTCGCGGACGGAAACGGACTCCTATATCGAGAATCATGAGATCCTGGGATTCATCGGTGATGCGTGCCCAACCTCACTCGACGCGAACGGAGACCCAACGACGCCTTAAGATCTAGATACGCGTCCTGATTCCAAGATTGTCTGGCGTCCAACTCAACTCAATCCTGTGGATCACTCGATATACTGGGCAAGATGCCCTCGGCGATACCCAGATTGATGCTGACTTTGATTGTGGGCTTTGTGCTCGCATGGGCGATGACTTTCATCGTTCGGATCGATCCGCTCTATCAATCCGTGCACAGCATGGGCGAGCGGTTCAGTCACATCGTCCCGGTTGGGCACGACATTGGCACTCAATCGTTCCAATCGCAATATGTCCGGATCGAGCCCAGCTGGTATTACGAGCCGCAGACTCCGTTTATGAAAGATTTGGGTCTTCCTGCACGGCCTCGCACCAAGATCTTGCAGCGTGAACGCCTGTTCATCCCCTCAGCGGCGATGGCCATCGTGGTCTTGTCCTTGATGACCATGGAATCTTCCCGACGTCGTTCCGGTACTCCATGGGATCGTCGTGCGTCACGCCGAATGTTCGTCACCTGCGCAGGGATGACCCTGACGTGTGTCCTCTTCGTGGGAATCCTGATGTGCTTCCGTCTGTTCCTGACGGGTGTAGACGATGGATTGATTCAGAGCGGCGCGCTGATGAGCAACTCGCCTGAGATCCATCGGTTCGATGGGAATCAGACCCTCGCGATGAGTTACGCATCGTTGATGTTGCTCTACTGCGGCGCAGGGATGCTGGTGTACTTTGTGCTGACATGGATCGGTATCCGGGCTTGGCCTATGCGAGAGCAGGCGATCACCACGGTGTCGAGTGAGCCGATCAGCATCGTTTACGCCAGACCATTACGATTCATCGGGATCTCATTCGTTCTGGCTGCGAACCTGTTGCTGATCTTTGCGCCGTGGACAAGCACGATGCTCGGTCTATTGATCCGCTGAATCCTACTCGAACGCGCGTTGCGCGAGATCGATCGCTGCACCGAGTGCAGCGGCTTTATTCACGGTTTCCTTGAACTCCAGATCGGGGACAGAGTCCGCGACGATCCCACCCGCTGCTTGGATGTGGTACTCCCATGCGCCGTCGGGATTCGACTCGTCGTAACGCTCGATCGGGACAACCATGGTTCGCAGCGCGAGCGCGATGTCCATCTGTTTGTCGAGTGAGACCCATCCAAGTCCACCGCCGTAGGGTCCGCGGCGGACGTGCTCGAGCTCGTCAATGATCTGCATCGCGCGGACCTTGGGCGCACCCGAGATCGTCCCAACAGGGAGTGCTGCGCGAAGCGCATCCCAGCAATCGAGCCCATCGCGGATAACCCCGGTCACGGTTGAGGAGATGTGCATCACATGCGAGTAACGCTCGATCGACATGAGCTTGGAGAGCTCGATCGTCCCGGGTTTCGCGACGACACCTACGTCGTTTCGTCCGAGATCGACGAGCATCGCGTGCTCGGAGATCTCCTTGGGATCGTTGAGCAGGTCGCGCTCCATCTCGAAATCGTCCTCGGGGGTGCGCCCGCGTCGACGTGTCCCCGCAAGGGGGCGATTGGTGACAATGGCGCGTCCATGCTCGTCGTTGCGGACACGGCAGAGGATCTCAGGGCTCGACGCGACGAGGATGCATCCGCCGGTTTGCATGTACACCATGTACGGCGAGGGGTTCACGGCACGCAAAGATCGGTACACGTCGAACGGGTCCGCGTTCGCGCGGCGTTCGAACCGGTGTCCCAGGACAACCTGGAAGATGTCGCCTGCTTCGATGTATTCCTTGGCGCGTTCGATCATCGACGCGTGCTCATCGCGTGAGATGTTGCACGGCATGGGCTCGTTCTTGCTCGGCGACTTGGTGTGCACACGCCCAAGCGAGAGTGGTTTGGAGTGCTCTTGCACCTGTTTCGCGAGCGCATCGAGGGCATGCAATGCGTCGTCATAGCGCTGCGATGGGTCGTGCTCGGGCGTGATTCGCACGAGCTTGATCAGGTGCACGAGCTTCTCGACGTGATCGAACACCACGAGCTCGTCATAGAACCCGAAGCTGACTTCGGGGAGGTTCCGATCATCGGTGGGGGCATTGTCGAAGCTCAGCTTCTTCGGTTCCGCGTACCGAACGGAGTCATAGGCGCTGTACCCGAACCACCCGCCGAGCACGCAATCGGGGAGGAGTCCACGATCGATCGCGTCTTGTGGCGCGTTGTAGTTCCACCCGGCGCTGAGCTCGCGCAATGAGGCGAGGGGATCGTCTGATGGGGACGATTGATCCGTGCCGAGCTCGTGATCGATGACGCGGATCGCGTGGTTCTGAGCGCTGAACTCGATCACGGGGTGAGCACCAAGGATGGAATATCGCCCCTGTTGATTCCCGTTCTCGACGGACTCGAGCAGGAAGGACGGCGCGGTCCGTTGGTCTTGCGAGACCAGACGTCGGTACGCGAGCACAGGGGTGAGTTGGTCCGCGAGTACCCGGATCGAGACGGGGATCACGACAACGCCGGGAGATTGTGATTGGGCGTTCTGGGCGAGTTGGACGAACTGTTCTCGATCGGTGCTGGGCATCGGAGCAAGTCTATGCGGAGAACCTTGCCCGTATCGCGCCCGTAGGATGGTGTATGAGACGAGTGATCGAGCGTGTGTGTCTGTCGGTGGTGGTCGCAATGTGCGGGGTGTGCGTGGCGCAGGACGAGCATCCGAGCGTAATCCCCCGCCCCCAGGTTGATCCGAATGCCGCGACGCAGACGCATTCGGGGTCGCTCGCGTCGTTGTTTGAGAAAATCAATGAAGCGGACCCGATCCAGCAGGCTGGGCTCAAAGCGGGGTTGTTACGTCAGGCGCAGCAGATCCTGCCGTTCGTCGTCATCGTCGATAACCCCGGGAGTTACCTCTACGCGATCTCGCAATGGGAATCGATGATCCGGTTCCCGATCCTGTGGGATGATGGGAGTGTTGAGTCACGCGAGAACATTGCCCGGTTCGTGCGTTCGTATAAGCCGGAGAAAGTGCTCAAGCTCGATGAGCGTGACGGTTGGGTGCTTCCCAATGGTTTCGATGAGCGCCGAGCGCAGATCGATCGGGCGCTGGCGATGGCGCTCAACGAGCAGGCGTCGGATTGGCGCGATGTACTCAAGGACGTTTGGAGTCAGGGGATCGTGTCGCCGGGCGTTGTGCTGACGGATCCGGACGAGCAGGCATGGGCGGGTGGGCTCGCGCTGGCAGCGGGTCGGTTCCAGCCGATCGGGTACATGAAGCGCCCGGCGCGGATTCACGCCCAGCTCGACCCAGAGCAAGCAACCCAGATCGAGGTGCAGCTCGAGCTGCTCGCACGCAGCACCGGACGCTCATGGAACGATTTGGGCGATGACATCGATGCGATCACCCTCGCCATGAACACGGGGACCCAGATCAAAACCGGCTCGGGAGCGCGGGATCGACTCGCGCTTACGGATCGGTTGGGACGACGCGATCACACCGGCAAAGGGAAGCGCTGGGCGTATTGCGGGCAACTCATCGGGACGGAATCGCAGAGCGTCTATCGCGCGATGTGCGCCCTGTTCCTCGAGGTGGATCAGGCGTTCATCTGGGACGGGTACCCAGCCGATCAGCCTTGGGCAACGTATGACGGGTCCGAAGCAGGGAAGACACTCGAAGAGTTCGGGTTCGATGTGGAGACGCACGATCTGCCTCGCAATGGGATCGAGCATTGGTACCTGCGTCAGGTGCGTCCGATTGGGGTCGTTGACGCGTCACCCGGATCGTCGTTGATGTTTCTGATGAACTCGAAGGGGTCGAATAAGCGCTTCGATCTCGAAGGCGGTCGTCAGGAGGAGGGGTACTCGGGTGATATGCCCATGCTCAATGTCCCCACGATCATGCACATCGTGCACTCGTTCTCGATGCAGCTGCCTCACAATCGCAACACAATTGGATCGCGTTTGCTCGAACGAGGCGTGTACGCGTACGCGGGTTCGGTGGATGAGCCGTTCCTTGGCGCGTTCGTGCCCACACCTGAGATCGCGCGCCGATTCGCAGCGGGTGTTCCCTTCGGCGCTTCCGTTCGATACACCGATCGCGACGCGTGGAAAGTCACGGTGCTCGGCGACCCGCTCGTGTGCAAGGGCGGCGCTGGGCGACGGATCGAAGCCTCCCTCGATATCGATTCGCTTATCGATCTGGATGAGCGGGTCAAAGAGCGATTGAAGGAGAAGGACTTCGCGGGCGCACTCAGTGATCTGGTCATGCTCGGGCGCGACGAGGACGCGGCACGTCTTGCGACGGCGCTGCTTGAGCAGCAGCCCGAGCACTTCACCCACGACGCGGCGCTCGCAGCGATGCCCGCACTTCAGCGCGCGGGCGAGTTCGTGGCGATGATCGATTGCTTTGAGCACCTTGACCCTAAGGGGCGCGAGGACGGGATCATGCGAGATCTGCTCTGGTTGGTCTCGCCGTATGTTCTGGCACGTGGGCAGCAGGACCCGTCCCTGCGGGCACGGGTCGAGTCGCTCTTGCGTGTGAGTCTGCGGAAGGGTCAGGAGATCAACGACGCGGAGCGACTCGCGATGCAGTTGCGTCGGACGTCATTGGGCACGGCACTGAGCGTGCTTGAAGGATTGCGCCCAGAGCTCAACGAGAACCAACGACGCGAACTCGATCGCGCGATCGCGCGGGTCAAGCGATAAAAACGCCCCGGACTGTCCGGGGCGTGCGTGATTCAAGACCAACAGTGATCAGGATCGCTCGACGAGTTCTGCGAGCAGACGCGCGCCGAATCCGTTGGGTCCCGGGATCATGTGCGGCTGATCCTTGTCGGACGCGTGCGTACCCGCGATGTCGATGTGCGCCCACTTGACGCCTTCTTCGACGAAGTGCCAAAGGAATGCGGCGCCCTGGATCGGGTGCGCCTCGCGGACGGGCGCGGAGTTGACGATGTCCGCGATTGGGGATCGCATCATCGCGTTGTATTCCGCGTCATGAGGTAAGCGCCAGCAGCGCTCGCCCGTCGCGTTGCCCGCGGCTTGGACGCGCTCGCAGAGCTCGTCGTCGTCGCACCAGAGACCAGCAAAGACCTTACCCAGCGCCGTCACGACGCCGCCGGTGAGGGTGGCCATGTCGACGATGTATTCGGGGTTTTCCTTATCGCACGCGTAGCAGAGCCCGTCGGCGAGGACGAGACGCCCTTCCGCGTCGGTGTTGGTGATCTCCACTGTGGTCCCGTTGCGGAACTCGAGGACGTCGTCGGGGCGATATGCTTCGTCGGAGATGGAGTTCTCCGCGGAGACGAGCAGCGCGACGACGGGTCGGTTGGGTTTGATGACATTGGCGATAATGTGCATCGCGCCAAAGACGCCGCACCCGCCGTCCTTGTCACGCTTCATGCCTCGCATCCCGCCACCGACCTTGATGGAGAGCCCGCCCGAGTCGTAACTGATCGTCTTGCCGACGAAGACGATGGGCTTTTTGGACTTGCCACGATCGGGGGTGTACGCGATGCGGATCATGCATGGCTGATTCTCAGAGGCCTTCCCGACGTTGATCAACCCGGTGAGCTTCTCGTCTTCGAGTTTCTTCCCGGAGAACACGGAGACGGAGAGGTTCTTGCTCTTGCGGGCCATCTTCTTGGCTTCGTTCGCGATCCACATCGGGGTCGCGATGTTCGGCGGGGTCTGCGAGAGCGTCCGCGCGATGTTGGAACCTTCCGCATACCCGAGTCCGCGATCGAACCCGTCGTTGAATGCTTTGCAGCATCCATGAACGGCGAGCTTGATCTTGGGCGTCACGGTTGATTTGGTCCCGCGCAGATCGTCGTAGCGCCACGAGAGCAACCCGAGTCCTTCACCCATCATCGCGCCCGCGTCGAAGGCATCGACTGAGTCGGATTTCTTGAGCTTGCTCAATGCAGCGACAACCTGGAACTCGGCGCTGGTGCCCTTTGCCTTGGCGATTGCTCGGCCTGCAGCACCCGCAGCAACGCGGAGCGATCCCGACTTGAATCCGTCGCGCTTGCCAAGTCCAACGAGGAGCGCTCGCTCGTACCCGTTGGAATCGTGGATCTCGACGACAGTGCCAAGCTCACCCGATGCGTCGGAGCGTTTCGCGGCTTTGGCGATCGATCCGTCGTTGTCGAGTGCCTTGGTGTCTGGGGAGATCCCCTCGCCGGCAAAGTGGGCAACGACGAGCACGCTCGGCTTGCCTCGGGTGGAAGTCTTGATTGATTCGAACATGGGGTACTCCGTTCGGGGGGTGATCGCGAGGTGCACCGGCGCGATGAGCGCTGGAGGGTGCAACCAAATATTCAGATTCTTGTGCGTATATGACGAGACCGGGTCGTCGGTTGCACACGCAGAGGTTATCGGCGTGCGGGCTTGCTTTCAATAAGATGCTTCGCTTCGCCGACGACATAGAACGATCCGGTGATCAGGATCAGGTCCTGTCCGTGATCGCAGACACTCGCTGCTGCGTTGATCGCGTCCTTGACGGTCGGTGCGGACTCGCTCATGACCCCATTTGCGCCAAGGCACGCGGCGCGGAGCTCGTCTGGGTCCGCTGCACGTGGGTTCGACGCGGCACGGGTGAAGATGACCTTGTCCGCACCCGTTGCGAGCGCCTCAATCATCCCGGGGAAGTCTTTGTCGCATGCGCATCCGAAGACGACGATCAACGAGTCGTAATCGAGATGGGCAGCGACCGCTTGGATCGCGCTGCGGACCGAATCGGGGGTGTGTGCGCCGTCGATGAAGATCCGTGGGCGCTCCATCACGCGTTCGAGTCGTCCGCGATGATCGATCTGGGTCAACCCCGCGATGATCCCACGTTCGGGGAGATCGAACCCGATCTTGCGGAGTTCGATGATGATCGCGAGCGCGAGCGCACAGTTGGGCGCCTGGTGCATCCCCATCAAGGGGACCACGACGTGCTCGAACCCGGTTTCCTCGTCACCAACACAGATCAGACCCGATGGGCCTGAGTGAATCCCGGCTTGGAATCGTTGGGTGAAGATGATGTCCTCGGCAAGCACGTGGAGGGGCGCCTTGAGTTCGTCTGCTTTGGCGCGGAAGACGTTGATGACCTGCTCGTCCTGAGGCACCGAGATCGCGACACAGTTGGGTTTGATGATCCCGGCTTTCTCTCCCGCGATTTGTTCGAGGGTATCGCCGAGGATCTGGGTGTGCTCGAGTTGGATCTGCGTGAGTCCGACAACACGTGGGTTGACGATGTTCGTGCAATCGAGTCGTCCGCCGAGCCCGGTTTCAAGGACAACGACATCGACGGCTTGTTGCGCGAAGACCAGCAGGGCGAGCGCCGTGAGCATCTCGAAGTACGTGACCTTGCCGTGATCATTCTCGATGGATGACGCGGCGGCGCGGCACTCCGCGAGCGCGTCATCGAATGTTTGCTCCGTGATCGGTACTCCCGCGACGCGTACGCGCTCGCGCACGTCGATCAGGTGCGGAGATGTGAATACACCCGTTGTGTACCCGCACCCCTGAAGCATCCCCTCGAGCATGTTACACGTTGAGCCCTTGCCCTTGGAACCCGCGATGTGCACGATGTCCAGCGCTTCTTGGGGATCGCCCAATGCGCTCATGAGCGCACTCATGCGATCGAGTTTCCAGACGTCGGAGCTGACCTTGTCGGGGCGGACGCGTTCGATGTTGATCGTGGAGTTGAGGAACTCGATCGCGGCGTCGTGGTTCACGAACGGGCCGGATGATCGCGACTTGGAACGTTTGCGTGGCTGGTTGTTGCTTGTTTGATCCGCCCCTTGCATGGAACGATCGTAGCGGGATCATCAAGAAACACAAGGGGTTTCCTACCCAGTTTCATGGATGAATCGCGTTCTTATCGGAAACGCGTCATCAACAGCGCGCAGCGCTCATCAACGCCTTCATGTCCGCAACAGCCTGTCGGAGTCCCACGAACACAGATCGACACACGATCGAGTGCCCGATGTGCAGCTCGTCGATACCCTCGAGCGCTGCGATAGGTATCACGTTGTGGTAGTTGAGCGCGTGACCCGCGTTGAAACGCATTCCTGCGTCGCGGATGGCGCCCCCCGCATCTTCCACAAGTTTGAGTTGGGCGACGAGTTCCTTGCGGCGCATGTCGCCGCCGTGCATCATGAACGCGTGGGCGTACGGACCCGTGTGCACTTCGCAGACATCGAACCCGACATCGGCGCAGGCCTGGACCTGTTCGAGGTCCGGGTCGATGAAGGCGCTGACGATCATGTTGCCCTCTTTGAGTCGTGCGACAACATCACGCATGCGATCCATTTGACCCGCGACGTTGAGTCCACCTTCGGTTGTGACCTCTTCGCGCCCTTCGGGGACGAGCATCGACGTGTGCGGGCCGGTTTCGCACGCGATGGAGATCATCTCGTCCGTCGCGGCCATCTCCAGGTTGAGCTTGACGCGGACAAGGCGACGGAGGAGCTCGACATCGCGATCGCAGATGTGGCGTCGATCCTCGCGGAGATGAACGGTGATCCCGTCGGCACCGCCGAGCTCTGCTTCGTGTGCTGCGCGGACAGGGTCTGGCTCGGACCCAGAGTTCATGGGATCGGGTACCCCGGGGTATCGTGCTTGACGGAGGGTCGCGACATGGTCGATGTTGACGCCGAGTTGGATCATGGTGGATTGTAGGTTCAGCAGACGCTCGAACTCACGCGCCCCTCAGGGCGAAGAATCCACCAACGAGGATCACGACTCCGGCAAGCGCCCCGATGATGGCACCGATGGTTCCCTGCACGATCCAGCCGATAAGCCCGCCCAAGGCTGCGCCGATGAGTGACGCGAGGACAATGCCGATGAGGATCCCGAAGAAAGACCCGACGAGGGTGCCGAAGAACTCACCGGCGAGCTGTGCCCAGAAGCCCTTCTCACTCGAATCATGATCGTTTGGGATGTTGGTCATGATGTCTCATCCGTGTGTTCGAGGGATCGGAGATCGTCGAGTTCGATCAGGCGCAGCGCCCGCTCGTGTGTCGCCGCGAGGATGACCTTGGGGGCACAACCCGCGAGGAATGCCTCGACCCATCGGATCGCGCACAGACACCAACGATCGCCGGGCTTGAGCCCTGGGAATCCCCATTCCTCGCGCGGCGTAATGAGATCGTTCCCCTGTGCGGCGCTAAACGCGAGGAACTCTCCTGTCATGACGCAGCACACGGTGTGATTCCCCGCATCTGCGATACCCGTCGAGCAGCAACCGTGGCGATAAAACCCGGTCAGCGGGTCGAGCGAGCACGCGATGAGTGGGCCTCCGAGCACGTTGCGTTCGCGGACCTCGGGTTGGGTGTTGTCCGCGATCATGCCTTGGAACACCCGCATGACGACGCGTCAGGGTTTGACGAGCAACATGAACCCGACGCGGGTGTTGCGCCTGTCGTGCCCCACCCCTTCTTGTCCATGTATACGCGGAACTTCATCCCCAAGGACCAGGCCATCAGGATGATGAAGAGGATCGCGAAGACTTCTTTGACGCCGAACGCGCCCGCGTGGTTGTGGAGTTCGGCTGCGTCCGCGACCTGCACAAACTGGGCGAGCATCGCGTCGAACAGGATGCCCGCGCCCAGCGCGACGGCGGCGATCACGCCAAGATAGATGACGAGGGCCTTCATCCCGAGGTCCTTGATGATCCATGACATGGTTGCAACATTGGTCGCGGGCCCGGAGAGGAGCATCACGAGTGCTGCGCCCGGCGAGAGACCCGCCGCGACGAGGGACCACGCGAGCGGGGTCGAGCTCGTGGCGCAGATGTACAACGGGATCCCCACGAAGAGCATCACGAACTTCGCGCCGATCCCGTCGCCTGCGTACTCCGTAAAGAACGACTCGGGCACAAACGCACCGATCACCGCGGCAAGCAGGATCCCGATCGATAGCCAGATCGCGAGATCGATCGGCATGGTCTTGAACCCATGCGTCAACGCGGACTTGAACTTCGCGCCGAGTCCGTTGTGTGTTGATGCGGGGTTCGATGAGCAACAGGAAGACTCGGCAGGTGCGGGCTTGCTTGAGCAGCACGACGACACCGGTTCGGGCATTTTCGACGAGCAGCACGAGCTCGCGGTCGTGGCGCGGGACTCGACGGACTCAACCGCCTTGCCCGCGTCGTTGGCGTTGGTGATCGACAATGAGAATGCGCCGGGGTCGGACTCGAGTTCGGGTTCGGACTCGGGCGCGTCGCGTCGATCCGTCAGGTCGATGAGCACGCCTGCGATCAGACCCGTGATCACCGCGACGACGGGTCGGGTGAACGCGTATACAGGTCCAAAGAGCGCCCAGGTGATGGGGATTGACTCCTCGCCCGTCTGAGGCGTTGAGATCGCGAACGCAGCAGAGGCACCCTTGCTCGCGCCTTCCTTGCGTAACCCCGCAGCGACAGGGATCACGGAGCAGGAACACAACGGGAGCGGGATCCCGAGCATCGATGCTTTGGCGATCGGCCAGAACCCGCGTCCGGAGAGGTGCTTGAGCATCCATTCGCGAGGCACCAGCGCGTGCACGATCCCCGCGATCGCAAACCCCGCGATCAACCAGATCGATGATTCCACAAGGATCATCCACAGCTCAGAGAAGAAGGTGTCCATATAGAGGTAACTCTATGCGGACAGGGAATGTTCCTGTGGGAATCCGTGGGCTTGGAAGTAGATTAGTGCGTGACCCACCCGGCCATCGCGTAATACATGGGAATCCCCAGCGTGATGTTGAAGGGGAACGTGAGCCCGAGGGCCATGGGGAGGTAGAGCCCCTCGTTGGCTTCGGGGATCGCGAGTTTCATGGCTGCGGGGACGGCGATGTAGGACGCGCTCGATGCGAGGATCAGGAACAGGAACCCGTCCGCGTGCGACATGTCCATCATCAGTACGCACAGGAGCCCGATGATCGAGTTGAGCAGTGGGAGTGCCACACTCAAGAGGACAGCGACGCGTTTGGACCCGGTGATCGAGCGGAGTTGTTTACTCGCGGTCAGCCCCGAATCGAGGAGAAAGAGCACGAGCACGCCATCGAAAAGATCTTTTCCGAACGGCTCGAGCTTCTGCCACCCTTCTTGCCCGGTGAGCGCCCCGATCGCGATGGACCCGAGCAGGAGGAAGACGGGCCCGGAGACGGCGGCTTCATGGAGCAAGTGCTTGAGCTCGTGTCGGCGAGATTTGAAGAGTTCCTTGGGTGAGGACCCGTCACTCATCATGCGATACATCATGACGCCGGTGACGATCGCGGGCGCTTCCATGAGCGCGAGGGCAGCGACGAGGTGCTCGCCGAAGGGGATGCCTTGCGATTCGAGGAACTTCTGCGCGGTGATAAACGTGACGACGGACACGGACCCGTACGCACCCGCGGTGGCGCACGCGTCTGGGATACTGAAACGGGCAACCCGCAGCAGCGGGGCGACATAGAGCGGGATGATCGCGGAGAGGATCGTCGCGACAATCAGGGGTGTCAGGGTTTCCCAGCTGACCCCGGCGCTGCGGAGCGCGACGCCGCCTTTGAACCCGATCGCCCAGAGCAGGTAGAGCGCGAAGAGTCGCGAGAGCTCCTTGGGGATGCTGAGGTCCGAGCGGACGAGGGTGGCCAACATCCCGAGGAAGAAGAAGAGGATCGGAGGCGAGAGCAGGTTATTGATGAGTGGCGATGCGTCCATGCGATCGGGTGCTCCGTGCGGCGTTCGTAGAGCATATCCGAGTGCGAATATGCTTGCCTGCATCCCATGGGTGTGCGTGGATATTCGATGAGGTCCTGATGGGCTGATTCATGTGGGCGAACCGGATTCTGGGTCGCGAAGAGATCCTGACAATAGATTTGGAGGGTTGAGGATCCATCGGAGAGTGCGTCGGATTGGGTGTCCGTGTCGAATTGCGGCTCTACAATAGTGTTGCGATTCTGAACCCGCAATGCGAGCCACAAGGACGCGGATATGCCATACACCCTGACGCCCGATACTGGGATTGATCCCAACGCTGACAATCTGAACTACCTCAAGGACCATGTCGATACGGGCGATCGGTGGGTCCTGAACTTTGGTCCCCAGCACCCCGCGACGCACACGACGTTGCGTCTGGTGCTTGAGCTCGATGGCGAGCGGATCGCGCGATGCACGCCTCATATCGGGTACCTGCACTCCGGGTTCGAGAAGCTCGGCGAGCACCTCGATTACAACCAGTACGTGACGATTGTGTCGCGTATGAACTACCTGAGCCCAATCAGCAACGACATCTGCTGGCACGGCGCGGTCGAGAAGCTCTTCGGGATCGAGATCACCCCGCGCTGCAAGGTCCTCCGCACGATCATGGCGGAGATGGGGCGCATCCAGGATCACCTGCTTTGCGTTGGCGCTGCGGCCCTCGATCTTGGCGCGTTCACAGGGTTCCTCTACGCGTTCAACCCGCGCGAGAAGATCTACGACATTGTCGATTACATCTCGGGTCAGCGCTTCCATCCGGATTGGACCCGCGTCGGCGGGATCATGAAAGAACTCCCAGACGAGGAGAAGTTCAAGCGGATGGTGAAGAACTTCCTCCACGCGGACCTGGAACAGGCGATCGCGGATCTGGAGAACCTTGTCAATCGCAACCGGATCTTCATGGATCGAACTCAGGGCATCGGCGTGCTCACCCACGACGAGGCGATCGGATTCAGCGCGACGGGCCCGATCGCGCGAGCTTCGGGTGTGCGTCGCGATCTGCGCAAGGATGAGCCGTACCTGTGCTACGCGGACAACTGGGACGGCGAGGGCGCCGAAGCGGTCAAGTTCTCTGTCCCCATCGCACACGAAGGCGACGCGTACGCACGATTCCTCGTGCGTCTCGAAGAGATCAAGCAATCCATCAAGATCATCGACCAGCTCATCGACAACATCCCGCAGGGACCTGTCGATATGTACGTCGATGAGAAGATGACCAAGCCCGCGAAGGAAGAGGTCTACGGGTCGATCGAAGGGCTCATCCAGCACTTCGAGTTGATCATGACCAATCGCGGTTGGGACGCGCCCGTCGCCGAGGCGTACAAGGCGCACGAGACTGCCAACGGCGAACTCGGGTACTACATTGTCGCGGACGGCGGCAAGGTCCCTTGGCGCGTGAAGACCCGCCCGCCGAGCTTCCTGAGCTTCTCATTGACGTCGAAGATGATCGAGGGGCACATGCTCGCGGACATCGTCGCGGTGGTGGGGTCGTTGAACATCGTGGCGGCTGAGTTGGATCGATAACTCCATCTCGGACTCTCCGAGTTTCCGGACGCGGATTGATTGGGTCTTTGAAGCATCCGATGTACTGGGTGTGAAGGTTCGTGCGTATAGCTCGATGGTGTTGCCTCAGAACTGGGAACCGGTGCTCCGGCGGTCGGTGCTTGTGTGTTTGTTGACGATCGCGGCGGGCACGCTCGGGTTCATGATCACGGAGGGGTGGGGGCCTTGGCAATCGCTCTACTTCACGCTCGTCACCCTCACCACGGTGGGGTACGGCGATTACGGTGTCAGTGTCGCGGGCAAGGCGTTCTCGGTCTTCATCATGCTCGTCGGGATCGGCACCATCTCCTATTGCCTGAGTCAGATCGTTCAGTACGCAACCAGTCGTTCGCTACATTCGGAGGCATGCATGATCCGCCAAGCCAGTCTGATGAACAACCATTACATCGTGTGCGGGATGGGGCAGACGGGGTTGCGTGTCGCGCGCAAGCTCGTCGGCGAGGGGCACGATCTCGTCGTGATCGATTCCGATGAGGAGCACATCAAGCAGCTGCGGGCCGACGGGTTCGTCGCGTTGCACGGCGACGCGGCGAGCGATCACGTCCTGCTCTTCGCGGGGATTGAGCGTGCCAAGGGGCTCGCGGCGGTCACGTCGTGCGATTCCTCAAACGCGATGATCTGTCTGGGCGCCAGTGCCCAGAACCCCGATCTGCACATCATCGCACGCGCAGAGTGCGACAGCGCAGTCGACAAACTCCGGCGTGCTGGTGCGACGAACGTTATCAATCCATCGAGGTACAGCGGTGACGGGATCGTCGAATCACTCGTGCGCCCGGAGATCTCGCACCTGCTCTACGGGGGCTCGACGGATTCGCTGCGCTTCGCGGAATACAAACTCAACGAACTCAAGCTCGAGCACACATCGTCGTTGCGGGAACTGCTTGAATCGCACCCAAGGTTGGTCCTGATCGGTACCCGAGACGATGACGGCGAGGTGGAAATGCGTCCGGATCTTGAGCAGGCGTTGGATACAAACAGCACCATCATCTTCGCGGGCACAATCGAACAGCTCAACCAGTTCGGATCATCCGTGCGCAACGCGGCATAAATCGTCTACACTCGGGCATGAACACCATCCGCATCTGTATCGCCCTATTGCTCGGCTTCATCCTCTTTGGGGGTGGGTGCGCGATCAACCCCACATACACCGTGCGGGTGGATAACGAGACGGATCGGACTTTGCGGGTGTCACTCGAGCGTCGCCCGACGATCAACGATGTGATCGCGATGGACTCGGGTCGGGTCAAGCCCAAATCCTCACGGGTGCTCGGTCCGAAACAGGCGCAGCCTTTGGAACGCGTGTACGTCGTGGTGGGGGATCGCACGGACCTGCACGCGATGCCCGAATCGGTTGAGCTGCGGCGCGGCGAGTGGATCGTGACGATCGGGGCAGGGTCGATCACGAGCTGGGGGACATATGAGCTGCATATCCGCAAAGCGGATGAGCAACTCGTTGAGGACGAGCCCGAAGCGGACAGCGCGGAGTGATCTCGGGTACCATCGTCCCATGATCAACACACGAAATCGGTTTGTTCGTACTCTCGGATTGGTGTCCGTCGTGCTCGCGGCGACAACATCGCACGCGAAGGTGTACCACGTGTATTACCTGGGCGGACAATCCAATATGGATGGGTTCGGGTTTAACAAGGACCTCGACGACGATCAGCGCCAAGCGGTGGACGGGTGCATGATCTTCCACGGCAACAACCAGAACGCGGGCGACATGCCCAAGGGGCACGGGATCTGGGCAGCGCTCACCCCAGGGCACGGCGTGGGGTTCGGTTCCGATGGGCGAACCAACCGGTTGGGTGATCGATTCGGTCCTGAACTCACCTTTGGTGCCCAGATGCGCGAGCTCTACCCGGATCGCAACATCGCGATCATCAAGTTCTCGCGCGGCGGGTCGAGTATCGCACAGGACGGGAATCGCCCGTGCTGGGACCCGCACGATCGACGCGAGATCAACGGCAACAACGGGATGAACCAGTACGATTTCGCGCTCAAGACGATCGACAACGCGTTGGGTGTTCGCGATATCGATGGCGACGGCGAGGACGACACCCTCATCCCTGCAGGTATCGTCTGGATGCAGGGCGAGTCCGATGGGAACAATGAATCGGCTGCGAGCGCATACGAGCAGAACCTCGCGGAGCTCATGAAGCTCTTCCGGGCATCGCTGCGGGTGGACGGGGTTCCCGTCGCGATCGGGCGGATCAGCGATTCGCACCAGCGCGACAACGGACAGCCCGTTTGGCGATTCGGGGATGAGATCCGCGAATCCCAGGCGCGATACTGCGAGCAGGACCCCAACGCGATCTTGGTGACGAGCACGGACGGGTATGGGTATTCTGACCCGTACCACTATGACTCCGCGGGGTACGTGGATCTGGGGCGGGCATTTGCCAGGGCGATCCACGCGTTGGAATCGGGGAATGCGGACGATTGAGCGGGTCGGCGCTATGATCCGCGTGGACATGCACTTCTGATTTCAAAGGATCCCAGATGGCCTGGATTACCAAAGACTCCGCGAACACCAAGATCGAGCTACGTGATGAGCCGTACCTGACGGCCGACATGGAGAAGCAGATCCGCGAGGTCTACATGCCGCGGTACGAGAAGCCCAAGGGGGCGCTCTTCCCCGCGCTGCACATGATCCAGCACGAGTACGGGTGGGTCCCGCCTCAGGCGATGAAGGAGATCGCGAAGGTCCTCAACATCGCACCCTCGGAAGTGCTCGATACCGTGAGCTTCTATGAGGAATACTGGGAGCACCCGAAGGGCGAGCACCTGATCTCGGTGTGCCGATCGATCGCGTGCGAGTTCTGCGAAGCCACCAAGTGCACCGAAGCGATCAAGGCCAAGCTCGGGGTCGATGTCGGGCAGACGACGGACGACGGCAAGTTCACGCTCGTCGAGCTCGAATGCCTCGGATCATGCGGGACGGCCCCCGTTGCGCTCATGGACGAGGACCTGCACGAAAACCTCACGCCCGATCGCATCTGCGACATGATCGATCAGGTCCGCGCGGGCACTTACACCAAGGGTGGTTCGGGCGCGGTGAAGGAAGATCTCTGATTCCCCGCGACCCGGTGGCACAAGCGTCTCGCCTGTGCGCTTCTCAAATCACAGATCCTTGAAAATGCACAGGCGAGACGCCTGTGCCACCGGTGTTAGACCTGATCGTAACGGAAACAACGCGTCGAGTG
>SPJK01019043.1_pt1 | contig 22939 bp, 22 predicted proteins | sample 3741771 | NCBI WGS metagenome assembly SPJK01 (sample SAMN10925997, study PRJNA522277) | cold seep metagenome | isolation source: Elba SIP-enriched marine methane seep metagenome, extraction at timepoint T2 | place: Italy: coast of Elba, Mediterranean Sea
CACTGATTATAGCTGCAGGAATTTGGTTTTTTTATCAAAGCTATGTACAAAAACCGAGCCCAGTAATGCCGATGCCTGAAATAGGCGAGGTATTACCAGAGTTAGAGTTGCCGCTATCAGAACAAATTGAGGACGCTGCTTCAACGCCTTTGGAAATGCCGGCGCAGGCTGAGACATCGACAGTAGAAACGGCCGAAGAGAATGCGGTCAATGCGACGACTATTGAAGCAGAATCAAATAAAACAGAGACACAGCCAAGTGTTGTAGGCGCTGAGCAAGCAACAACTGATGAAGATGAGGTTGTGACGGCGGATGTCAGTGAAGAGTCTGCGGTTATCGAGTCTCCACAAGCTGCGGGAACAACTAGAGTGGCGTTTAGCGCCACGCAAGAAACATGGCTGAGTATCGTGAATGCTGATGGACGAGAGATTTATAACAAAATTCTCTACGCTGGTGATCGTGACACTGTTGATGTGCGCCGACCATCAGAAATTGTTGTTGGTAACGCGCATGGCGCCACATTGATGATAGATGGTAAGCGCATTGATTTAGCACCATACACAAGAATCAATGTTGCTCGCTACCGTTTTAATAGATAGCTGTTGAATTGAGAATGATGCGCAGAGATACACGACAAGTAATGATAGGACACGTTGCCGTTGGTGGCGGGTTATTTGATACAACACCATCACCAGTAGTTGTGCAGAGTATGACCAATACCGACACAGCCGATGCCAAAGCGACCATAGAGCAGGTGTACGCCTTGTGGCAGGCGGGTAGTGAGGTCGTGCGAATTACCGTCAACTCACCCGAGGCAGCTGCGCAAGTGGCAGCCATTAGGCAAGGTTTGGACGACTTGAATTGTGATGTACCGTTGGTTGGGGACTTTCACTTTAATGGACATAAGCTTTTAAAAGCATACCCAGCATGTGCAAAGGCGCTCGCAAAGTATCGCATTAATCCAGGCAATGTTGGTAAGGGTCGTAAGCGTGATGAACAGTTCGCCAGTATGATTGAAGCGGCAATTGAGTACCAAAAGCCCGTGCGAATTGGGGTGAACTGGGGCAGTTTAGATCAAGCTAAAATGGCGCAAATGATGGATGATAATGCAAAATCTGACAAGCCACTATCCTCTGATGCCTTGATGAGAGAGGCGCTTATTCAGTCAGCGCTAGAAAGTGCACAGCAAGCAGTTGATATTGGGCTTGATCCAAATAAAATAATTATTTCCTGTAAAGTCAGTGATGTACAGGATTTAGTTAAAGTATATTCTGACCTTTCTGCACGTAGTGAATACCCTTTACATTTAGGCTTAACTGAAGCGGGAATGGGCTCTAAAGGTGTGGTCGCATCTACTGCCGCATTATCTGTCTTATTGCAGCAAGGTATAGGTGACACGATTCGCGTAAGTTTGACACCAGAACCAAATGAATCCAGAACCAAAGAGGTTGTCGTTGCTCAAGAGATTTTACAAACGATGGGCATTCGATCATTTACACCATTGGTCACTGCATGCCCAGGCTGTGGTCGTACAACATCGACTTATTTCCAAGAACTAGCGATGCAAATTCAGGCTTACCTACGTAAACAAATGCCGGTATGGCGAGGCTCATACCCAGGGGTGGAAGACATGAGTGTGGCAGTGATGGGATGTGTTGTGAATGGGCCTGGGGAGTCTAAGCTAGCCAATATAGGGATTAGTTTGCCTGGTACAGGAGAAACACCCGTTGCGCCTGTTTACGTTGACGGTGAGAAAACTGTTACGTTAAAAGGCGACCATATAGCCCAAGAGTTTCAAGAGATTGTTGAAACTTATGTGCAGAGCAATTATGCTGAGGGTGGTAAATTACGCACAGAGCACACCTCAAAAACGATTCCAATTCAAACAGTTAATTAAGTAATGGCAAAAAAATTCCAATCGATTAAAGGCTTCTATGACATTCTGCCAGAAGCGACCCCACTATGGTTTAAGCTGGAAGATACTGCACGAGAGGTGTTGTCTCAGTACGGTTATAACAATATCCGTATGCCGGTTGTAGAGCCCACTGAGTTGTTCGTTCGCAGTGTCGGGGAACATACCGATATTGTTGAAAAAGAAATGTATGCTTGGGAAGATGCGCTGAATGGCGATAAGCTGACTTTGCGCCCAGAAGGCACTGCGGGTTGTGTGCGTGCCGTCGTGCAAGAGAACCTGACTTATAACGGACCGCAACGTTTATGGTATATCGGTCCAATGTTTAGGCATGAGAATGTGCAAAAAGGCCGTCAACGTCAGTTTCACCAAGTCGGTTGCGAAGCATTCGGTTTTGATGGTCCAGAAGTGGATGCCGAGCAGATTGTGATGTTGGCAAGGCTGTGGAAGGCATTAGGGATTACGGATGTTGAGTTGCAAATTAATAGCATAGGGGATGCCGATGAGCGTGCGCAATACCGTCAAACCCTGATCACATACTTTGAGCAACACGCTGATGTGCTTGATGAAGATGCCAAACGTCGCTTACATACGAACCCACTTAGGATTTTAGATAGTAAAAATCCTAATATGCAGTCTGTTTGTGAACAGGCACCTAAGTTGATGGATTGTTTAGGAGAAGCGAGTCAGCTGCATTTTGAGCAATTATGTCGCTTGCTCAAAGAAGCGGGTATTGACTACGTGATTAATCATCGCTTAGTGCGCGGCTTGGATTACTATAATCGTACGGTATTTGAGTGGGTCACGACTAAGCTCGGTGCACAAGGGACGATCGCAGGTGGGGGTCGTTATGATACGCTGGTCGAACGTTTAGGTGGCAAACCAACGACAGCTTGCGGCTTTGCTATTGGTTTGGAACGTGTGTTCTTGCTCATGCAAGCCTATGAGGTTACGGCAGATAATGCATTGGATGTTTACTTGGTGAATGTTGGAGAGACTGCGCAGCAGAAAGCATTTGCTGTAGCAGAAACTTTACGAGAGCAGGGCTTGTCTGTTGTCTTGCATGCAGGTGGCGGTAGCTTTAAATCTCAGATGAAAAAAGCGGATAGAAGTGGTGCATGTTATGCGGCTATTTTAGGAGATGATGAAGCGGCTGCTGGAGAATTATCCTTAAAACCATTACTTCAAGCTGGAGAGCAAAAACGGTGTCAATGGACAGATGTCTCCCAGTTAATTAGAGGTTAGTGATGAACGAGAATAAAAGCTTTTTCAATGCGATGACTATTTTAGGCATTTTGCTGGCGATAGGGATGGCAGGAGCCGCTTTTATTTTAGGCACGCAAGCGAAGCGTGCGGTCATCGGCCAACAAAGCATTACGGTTAAAGGGTTGGCAGAAAAACCGATTAAAGCAGATCGAGCAGAATGGACGATTCATATTGCCGTGTCGAATAGCACACAGTCCGGCGCATTAGTTGCAGCGGCTGATACGCGCGCCGTGGTAGAAGCCTTTTTGGTAAAGCAGGGGTTTGCTAAGGAGTCATTGAGTGTGGATGTTGAAACGCTTCAACCACATTATGTGGATGATTATATTAATGATCGATATAGGCAAGTGCAAAAAGGCTATGAAGCGCATCAGAACTTGCGAGTGGTTTCTAAAGACTTGGGCAAAATCACGGCCGCTAATAAAGCCTTTTTACAACTTCGAGCGGATAACCATCCTGTTGAGGCTTACCCTCCTAACTATTTAGTCGGCAATCTAGAAGAAATTAAGATGTCGCTGATAGCAGAAGCCACTAAAAATGCACGGACACGAGCGACTGAGTTTGTTAAACAGGATGGCGCAAAGGTTGGCGTCATGAAATCTGCAAGGCAAGGTGCTTTTTATATTCTGCCCGTTGGCCGTAATACAGATGGCGAGAATCATTATGGTGGCGTATATGATAAATCGACCATTGATAAAGTTGCGCGCGTGGTTGTGACCATTGTTTATAATATTGAGTAGACATGGCCCAAATACTCAATGTAGAAGCACTGAATATTTCACTGAAAAGTGATCCGACGCGATTTCTAGTAAGAGACGTCTCTTTACAACTGTCAGCAGGCAAGACGACTTGTATCGTTGGAGAATCAGGTAGTGGTAAAAGCTTAACGGCGCTAACAATCATGGGCTTGTTATCAGAGCAACTCATTTCAACAGGCAAAGTTGCATTTAACGGTGTTAATTTAACTGAGCTAAACAATCAAGAGATGCAGGCAGTTAGAGGCGCAGAAATCGGTATGATTTTTCAAGAGCCCATGACCTCATTAAACCCTGTGCTAACCATTGGCTACCAAGTTGGAGAAGGGCTTACTGCGCACTTAGGCCTAAAGGGCATGGCATTAAAGCATCGAGTGGAAAGTCTTTTAGCCAGCGTTGGTATTCCTGCTGGCCGGGCCAATAGCTATCCAGATGAATTGTCAGGTGGCCAGCGGCAGCGTGTGATGGTGGCAATGAGTATTGCCTGTGAGCCATCCTTGCTGATTGCAGATGAGCCAACAACGGCCTTAGATGTGACTGTGCAGGCGCAGATATTAGCGCTATTACGAGCATTAAAAGATGAAATGCAAATGGCAATGCTATTTATTACCCATGATTTTGGTGTGGTGACTGATATTGCGGATGATGTCATTGTCATGTTTAGAGGTGAGGTGGTTGAAGCAGGCCCCAAGAAACAAGTATTAGAGAAGCCGCAGCACCCTTATACAAAGGCATTGTTAGCTTGCGTGCCAGATGCTGCAGGTAAAAAAACATTGAAGCCGATTGATTATGCATGGCTTGAACAGGGTGAGGTGGCATAATGCAGGATAACCGCCAGGATGCCTCCATTATTCTTGAGGCAAGAAATTTAGTAAAAGAATATACCCAGCGTAGCGGTAGCTTCGGCTTTGGCCAAAGTAAAGTCAAAGCGCTAGATGGCGTGAGTGTGAGCTTGAAAAAAGGATCAACCCTAGCTGTAGTAGGTGAATCAGGTAGCGGGAAGTCCACCTTGGCGCGTTGTCTGTTACAATTGCAAGCTTTTGAAAGTGGTGAGGTGCTGTTTAATGGTCAATCACTTTCAACGCTAGACAGTAAACAACTGCGTCAAGTGCGCAAAAACTTGCAAATGGTGTTTCAAGATCCCTTTGCATCACTTAACCCACGCATGCGTGTTGGTGAGATTGTTGGCGAAGGTTTGCTGGTGCATGGTTTAGGTAACCAACAAGCACGGCAAGAGAAGGTGCAGCAAATGCTTGAGCGGGTTGGGCTACAGGCAGGTGATGTCAAGAAGTATCCACATCAGTTTTCTGGTGGGCAAAGGCAGCGCATCGGTATTGCAAGAGCATTGGTGTTGGAGCCTGAAGTGGTTGTGTGTGATGAACCCGTATCTGCACTAGATGTTTCTGTGCAAGCACAGATTCTGTTGCTGCTGAAAGAGTTGCAACAAGAAATGCAGTTAAGTTATTTGTTCATTACACATGATTTACGTGTAGTGAGGCATATTGCTGATGATATTGTTGTAATGAATAAAGGGCAAGTGGTTGAGCGAGGTACTGTGGATGCGGTATACCAGTCACCGCAAGAGGCCTATACTCAGGCATTGTTAAAAGCCATTCCTGGGCAAGGTTAGTTTTTGAGTTTTAAGTAGTTAATTAGATTAAGTAATGGGATGAAAAGATGGCGTTAGATTTAGAAGATCAAGAGCAGTTAGATGAATTTAAAGTTTGGTGGGATAAGTATGGCAAACTAACCATGAATTTGGTGTTGTTTGGTTTAATCGCTTATGCGTCATGGCAGGCATATCAGTACTTCCAGAATAAAAAATTCGTTGAAGCATCTGATATTTATCAAACAATGGTGCAAATTGAACCAACAAAAGTGGAGTTGATTAAAGCGGAAGCGGATAAGTTAATAGAAAACTATGCGGCAACACCGTATGCAGGTCGTGCTGCTGTATTACTAGCAAAAACGCAGTTTGCTGCAGAAGATGTGAGTGGTGCTAAAGAGCAGTTGGAATGGGCTGTTGCTAATGCCTCAGAAAACACGACTAAAGCATTGGCGAGCATACAGTTAGCAACGTTAATGTTGGATGAGAAAGACTACGTAGGTGCTGAGAAGGTGTTACAAGCAGATTTGGATAAAGGCTTTGTTGGCTTAAAGGATGATTTGTTAGGTGATGTTTTTGCTGCACAAGGCAAAACAGCAGAAGCGAAGAAATCTTATGAAAGTGCACTGCTTCATTTAGATAATGAAGGCCGTTTGCGCTTGTTTACACAACAAAAGCTAGATTCGCTTGGCAGTTAAAATAGAGTAATACAAGAAATGAAAAACATTGTTGTAAAAACTGGCTTATTGCTATCACTCGTGTTGTTGACCGGCTGTAGCGCATTAACAGAGATGCGCCTTAATATGGCGGACAAACTATTTGGACGTGAAGCACCTAATCCACCTGCGGAGCTGCAAGACATTGCATTCACTCAAAAAGCGAAAATTGATTGGTCAGCACAAGTAGGAGAAACGGCTAATTATGACTTCACACCTGTGTTAGAAGCAGGTGCTGTGTTTGCTGCTAGCGCAGAAGGTGATCTAACTAAGCTCGATGTGGGAACTGGTCAGCAAGCATGGCGTATTAATGTTGGCGAAGTCGTGAGTGGTGGTGTCGGAGCCGGTGGTGGTTTAGCACTTGTTGGCACGAACAGAGGCCATGTATTTGCATATGATATGGATGGCAAGCAGGTTTGGCAGTCAAAACTTTCAAGTGAGTTGCTTAGTGCGCCGCAATATGCGGATGGCATGGTCATTGCGCGTTCTGGTGATAACCGAATTTATGGTTTAGACGCTGCGGATGGCACACGTAAATGGGTTTATGAACGAAAAGTCCCCGCACTTAGCTTGAGAAGTAGTGCAGGTATTGTCGTGGATGGAGGCGCTGTTTATGCAGGTTTCTCAGGTGGGAAAATGGCTGCAATACGAGCAGACAACGGGCGCCTTTTATGGGAAGCGACGGTAGCGGTGCCGAAAGGCGTGACAGAAATCGAGCGCATTGCTGACATTACAAGTCTACCCGTTGTAGCAGGCCCTGTTGTTTATGCTGTGGCTTATCAAGGCCGGGTAGCAGCGATTAACCGCGTGAATGGTAAGGTTCTGTGGAATAGGCAAATATCGAGCTATACAGGGATGAATTTTGCGCATGAGAAGTTATATGTGTCACATGCCTCTGGCTCTGTATACTCGCTAGATTACGCGACGGGTAGAACTTTTTGGCGGCAAGGTGACTTGCTTAATCGACGCAATACTAGACCTGTACTGATTAATGACTTGGCTGTTGTTGGCGATTTGGAAGGCTATGTACACTTTATGAGTATTGACGATGGTCGGTTTGTCGCACGTGCAAAAGTCGATGATCACGCTGTGATGTCAATGATTGCTGGGGAAGTTTCTTCACAAGTGATTATTGCTACTCGTGGCGGCGGTTTGTACTCTGTCAGCGTTGGCACTAGCAGTGCGTCGAGCCTCAGTGAAGCAATCGATACAATTATCGAGCAACGTGAAGAGGCCGCTGAAGATGGGGGTTCAACTGAAGATGTTCCAGAGGAGGCCACGGAAGATGATGCAAGTAGTGATGAACCAAAAAGCATTTTATTCAAAAAAGATGCGATTCTGCTGCCAGAAGAGACTGGTGAGGATGGCCCCGGTATCGTTTTGCCAAAGTCTGAGTAATCATGCTACCTACCATTGTTCTTGTTGGTCGACCTAATGTCGGCAAGTCTACATTATTTAACCGCTTAACCAAAAGTCGTGATGCGTTAGTTGCTGATTTGCCAGGATTAACGCGTGACCGTCATTATGGCCGTGGCGTTGGTGCGAGCCAACCATACCTCGTTATTGACACGGGTGGATTTGAGCCTAAAGCTGACAAAGGCATTTTGAAGGAAATGGCGCGCCAAACGCTGTTGGCGATTGATGAAGCTGATTTAGTGATTTTTTTGGTGGATGGCCGTACTGGTTTAACACCACAAGAATATACCATTGCAGATACCTTAAGGCGTTCACAGCGTCCAGTGTTGCTAGTGGTCAATAAAACAGAGGGTATGCAAAAAGCAGTGGTGAGTGCTGATTTTTATGCATTGGGCATTGGTGATCCTTTATCTATCTCTTCTGCCCACGGTGAAGGCGTTAAAGATCTAGTTGAACTAGCATTAGAGCGCTTTCCAAAACCTGACAAGAGTGACAGACAGTCAAAAAACGATCATCCTAAAATTGCAATTGTTGGTCGACCAAACGTTGGTAAATCCACATTGGTGAATGCATTACTGGGTGAAGATCGTATGATTGCATTTAATGAGGCGGGGACGACACGCGATTCTATTTACGCGGAGCTAGAGCGAAAAGGGCAAAAGTATACGCTGATTGATACGGCGGGTGTACGCAAGCGCGGTAAGGTATTTGAAGCCGTTGAAAAGTTTTCAGTTATCAAAACGATGCAGGCGATTGAAGATGCCAATGTGGCGATTCTGGTCGTTGATTCACAAGAAGGCATTACGGAACAAGATGCGCATGTTGCCGCTTATATCTTAGATGCTGGTCGCGCACTTGTAGTTGCCGTGAATAAATGGGATGGCTTAAAAGAAGATGAGCGCGACTGGGTTAAGAAAGAGATTGATCGTAAGTTGCAGTTTTTAGACTTCGCCAAGTTTCACTATATTTCTGCATTACGTAAACGTGGCTTACCCGAGTTGTTTAGTTCGGTTGATGGCGCATTTAAAGCCGCTTTTACCGACTTGCCTACACCACAATTGACCAATGTCTTGAGTGATGCTGTTGCGCAACATCAGCCGCCCATTAGTAAAGGTATTCGACCTAAGTTACGTTATGCCCATCAAGGCGGCGTAAATCCTCCGATTGTTATCGTGCATGGCAGTCATATTGCCGGAGTGAAGGATAGTTATAAACGTTTCTTAGAAGGCATTTTCCGCAAAACATTTCAATTGGTTGGGACACCACTTCGAGTACAGTTTAAGCAAGGTAATAACCCATATGCTGATAAAGTTGAAAAACGTAAGAAGGGTGAAGGAATTGTGACCATGCGTCGCCGTAAAACAGCACGACGTGATGAGTTAAGGAAGAAAAAAGAGGTAGAAAAAGGCAATAAAAAACGTTAACAATACCTAACGCTTGCCTTGCATTGTAAATAGGCATAATCTACTCAATACGTAGTGTGAATACAACGTTAGGAGTGAACGATGCAAGAAGAAAGACAAAAAAAAGCAATTGATGCCTATGTTAAGTTTTTAGAGAAGAAAGCAGTCGACAAACAGGCAGTTGATACTCGGACTAAGTTTGTAGAGAAACTAGCTGTTCTGCTAGATAATCAGTTTGATCGACAGGGGTATAGCCAAGCCTTACAGGCCATGCTCAAGATTGAAGAGCAGATAGACCGTCAACAACAGCTAAACTATGCGCGTGAGTTTTATCCTTTTTGGATTGGAGATATTAAATCAATCGCGAGGATTAGTGAAACCTATGGTGTTGATTTAAATTCGACCAAGTTTAAATCATTACCGCCGTCACTTGCTTGGCCTGAAATTGATGCTTTAAACCAAGAGTCATTAAGCCCGCAAGAGAATATCTTAATCAGAGACTATTCGATGAATTTGCAGCAGCAGTCATTAAAAGAAGAGGAGTTGCAAGCAAAGGTGAAGTTGGCGAAAGTCATTTTGCTGCGTTTACGCGACATTCCGATTAAGAATAATGTTGCTTACCGGATGGCAGTGGACGTAACGTTGCCACTATTCAATCTAGAAGATATTAAGCAACGCTTTTTAGAAGCGATTCGAGAATTCTTCTACATTTGGATAGAAAAAGCAGATCCTAGCTACGCAGCGGAGCACTAATAATAGCTACAAGCTTTCCCAGAATTTCCACCAGATACGTTCTTCTCGAACCAGCTCGCCCGTAATTAATGGGTTTTCTGGGTAGTTTGTTTTGAGTACGCGGAGGCTATCTGCTTTTAAGTCCTGTAAGTCCATATAGTCGTATGCACTGACTAGCGTCATCAGTGCTTCCTCTACTGCAGATGTTCGTGGATAGTATTCTAAGACGTATTTTGCACGATTAGCCGCAGCTAAATAGGCTTGTCGGTTCATGTAATAGCGTGCGACATGCATTTCATGTTGTGCAAGTGTGTCGACAATGTACTCCATGCGCAAGGTCGCGTCTTTGATATAACGGCTTTTCGGATAGCGTTCTACGAGCTCTTTTAAAGCAGCAAAAGAAAGTTTGAGTGCATTGGGGTCTCGGTCGTTAATTTGCTGCCGCGTTAAGCGATCAATGACACCTCTTTCGTTGAAGGTAGCAAGGCCTTTCATATAATACGCATAATCAACATTACGATGATTAGGGTGTAGCTTGATAAAGCGGTCTGCAGCTGCCGTGGTTGAGACAGGGTCTTGTTTCTTATAGTACGCGTAGATAATTTCTAATTGCGCTTGTGTCGCATATCGACCATGTGGAAAGCGAGACTCTAAAACTTGAAAGTAACGTAAGGCGTCATCGTAGTTTTGCTCAGACATTTTAAGCGCGCCTTCTTCATAAATTCGCTTAGCTTGCCAGCCTTTTGTATCGTCAAGCTCGGTCGGGTCACCAAAAATAACGCAGCCGCTAAGTGCGGTGCTTAAGAATAAAGCCAAAAATATCGATTGAATAAGCGGTAAAATACGGTTCACAACTAAGCCTGCTAAATAATATTGCATTATTATAACTGAAGCATCGCTAAAAAAAGCATTGGACCATGACAGAAAATACAAGCCAAACATTAAGTATCCCAAATACGCTAGGTGGGAAACGTCTAGATTTAGCATTACAACAAATGCTGCCAGAACATTCACGCAGTCGTTTACAAGCGTGGATTAAAGATGGATTAGTTGCCGTTGACGGTAAGACTGAAGCGGTGACTGCAAAAACAAAAGTCTGGGGCGGGGAGGTCGTTGCGATTACGCCACCGCCCAACTTAGAAGAAAATGCATTTAAACCAGAGGATATTCCACTTGATGTCGTCTATCAAGACGATGCTTTATTAGTGATTAATAAACCAGCAGGGCTTGTCGTACATCCTGCTGCTGGCAACTGGGGCGGCACGCTGCTGAATGCTTTGCTATTTCACTTTCCTGCATTAGCAGAAGTACCTCGCGCTGGCATTGTGCATCGTTTAGATAAAGATACCAGTGGCTTATTGGTAGTGGCTAAAACACTAGAGGCGCAAACCAGTTTGGTTCGTCAATTACAGGCGCGGACTGTTAAGCGGGAGTACCGCGCGATTGTATGGGGCCAAGTTTGGCGTAACGGTAAAGTCGAGGAGCCGATTGGCCGCCACCCACATGCACGCGTCAAAATGGCAGTGGTGAGAAATGGCAAACCAGCCATCACGCACTATGAAGTATTGGAACGTTTTGGCACGAATACGGATATGCGCTGCCGTCTAGAAACTGGCCGCACGCACCAGATTCGCGTGCATATGCAACACTTAAAAGCACCAATGGTCGGTGACCCTCTTTACGGCATAGGCAATATTATTCCGCATAAGCTCATGGATGATGTATTAAAAGAGGCGATTGGTAGCTTTAAGCGTCAGGCATTACATGCCATTAAACTAGGTTTGCTGCACCCTGTGACCAATGAGCCGATGGAATGGCAAATTGATCTGCCAGCAGATATGAGAGACCTATTAGAGGCGATGCGGCATGCTGATGCGCCAGCCGCTGCTGATGGGGATTTTAACTTTGCAGTAGACGAAACTGGCCTATACGTTGGCGAAGATGAAGACTGGGAAGATGACCTTGATGAAGATGGGGTATTTGAGGATGCGTAAGCTGCCAACGACTTCGTTGATTCATCCGGACTGGCCAGCACCGGCGAATGTGAAAGCGTTACAAACAACGCGTGTAGGCGGTGTTAGCGTTGGTGCATATGAGAGCTTTAATTTAGGCGATCATGTAAACGACGAGCCACAGCATGTCGCACGTAACCGACAGATGCTCAGTGGTAGTGTGCCAACGGAACCTGTATGGTTGGCGCAGGTGCATGGAACACGTGTGATTGATGCAGCAAAAAGTAGCTGTATTGAACAGGCGGATGCGAGTTATACAAAACAAGCTAATGTCGTCTGTGTCACGATGACAGCAGATTGCTTACCCGTATTATTGTGTAACCAAACTGGAACAGTCGTTGCAAGTGTGCACGCAGGATGGCGTAGTTTGTGTGATGGTGTGATTGAGCAAACGGTAGCAGCAATGGATGTGCCGCCGCATACATTGATGGCTTGGTTGGGCCCTGCGATAGGCCCTGAGGCTTTTGTTGTCGGTGAGGAAGTCCGTGCAGCATTTATGCATCAAGATAATCAAGCAGAGAAAGCCTTTAGCGCCTATGATGGCAAGTGGTTAGGGGATTTATATTTGATTGCAAAGCAGCGGTTAAAGGCATTGGGTGTTACGGATATTTATGGAAAAACGCTATGCACTTATTCAAACCCAAACCAATTTTTTTCATTTAGGCGTGATGGCAACACCGGTAGGATGGCGAGCATGGTATGGATAACTGCCTGATTCATATATAATGCGCGCTCGTCAAATAATTGGAATACGATGGCTTTAATAGAAATGTCACCATTAGGATGGATTATCACGGTCAGTCTGCTGGGTGGTTTGTTGAGCGTGTTGATTGCTGCGCTCTTTGCATTGAATGCACAACGTAAATGGGTGCCTATGCTCGTGAGTTATGCGATTGGCGCATTGCTGGGTGCTGTATTTTTAGAACTATTGCCGCATGCCGTTGAAGAAGCAAACGATGTGCAGGCTATAACGGCCACGATTCTGTTTGGCATTTTGCTGTTTTTCACCTTAGAAAAATTAGTTTTATGGCGGCACTGTCATGGTGACCATTGTGAGGCGCACGCAATACATGATGAAGCACATTGTCCTGACAATGACAACGAGACACCTCTCGGGAATGATGATGAAAATCAGTCAGCAGCACATGCGCATGATCACGGCCGCAGCGGTTTAATGATTATGATTGGAGACACTACACATAATTTTGTTGATGGTGTTTTAATTGCCGCAGCGTTTATGGTGGATATTCAACTAGGCCTTGTGACTGCCTTAGCGATTATTGCGCATGAGATACCGCAAGAAGTCGGTGATTTCTTAATCTTGCTGCATTCTGGCTATAGTAAACAAAAAGCCCTGTTGTTCAATCTGTTTTCTAGCTTAGCAACTGTCGTAGGCGGCCTGTTGGCTTATTTCTTTTTACAGACAATGCAAACAAGCATTCCATATATCTTAGCATTAGCGATTGCTAGCATGCTGTATGTTGCGGTTGCTGACCTAATCCCAGGCTTACATAAACGAACACAGATGAAAGATACATTACAACAAATTGGGTTAATTATGCTTGGCGTGTTATCTATCTTTATTGCGACATTTTGGTTAGAAGGTTAAGTGCTGATGAGTGATAGTCCTAAGGTTGGTTTTGTTTCACTAGGGTGCCCGAAGGCGGGTTCTGATTCTGAACGTATTTTGACGCAGCTGCGTGCAGAGGGTTACGAAATTAGTAACCGCTATGATAATTCAGACTTAGTAGTTGTGAATACCTGTGGCTTTATTGATTCTGCAGTACAAGAATCACTTGATGCGATTGGTGAAGCTTTGGATCAAAATGGCAAAGTGATTGTGACAGGCTGTCTAGGTGCAAAAAAAGATGTTGTTGAAGAGGCACACCCAAATGTGTTGGCTGTGACGGGGCCGCATGCACTTGAAGAAGTGATGACTCATGTCCACACCAACTTACCGAAACCGCATGACCCTTTTGCTGACTTGGTGCCTAAACAAGGTGTGCGCTTAACCCCCAGCCATTATGCGTACTTAAAAATATCGGAAGGGTGTAATCACCGTTGTAGTTTTTGCATAATTCCAAGTATGCGAGGCGATCTTGTGAGTCGTCCTATTGGCGATGTGATGAATGAAGCAGAAAACTTGGTCAATGCAGGCGTATCAGAAATATTAGTGATTTCGCAAGACACATCAGCGTATGGTGTCGATACTAAATTCCGTAAAGGTTTTTGGAATGGTCGCCCAATGCGTACGCATATGACAGAGCTCAGCCAAGCACTGGGTGAGCTTGGTGTGTGGGTACGCTTGCATTATGTCTACCCATATCCACATGTCGATGATGTCATTCCATTGATGGCGGAGGGTGCAATTTTGCCATATTTAGATGTGCCATTGCAGCATGCTAGCCCACGTATTTTAAAAGCCATGAAACGGCCAGCGAGCAGTGAAAATAATTTGGCACGCATTAAAAAATGGCGAGAAATTTGTCCTGAAATTACTGTGCGTTCTACCTTTATTACAGGTTTTCCGGGTGAAACTGAAGATGACTTCAAAATGTTGCTTGATTTCTTAGAGGAAGCGCAATTGGATCGTGTTGGCTGTTTCGCTTATTCAGCAGTAGATGGCGCCAAAGCAAATGATTTGGAAGATCAGGTGCCAGAGGAAGTGAAACAAGCGCGGTTAAGTCAGTTTATGGAAGTGCAAGAGCGTATTAGTGCGGCGAAAGTAGCCGCAAAGGTGGGCAGTATACAGACGGTGTTGGTTGATGAGCTCACTGAGGATGATACTGGAAATACAGTTGCCATTGCGCGAACAAAAGCCGATGCGCCAGAGATTGATGGCGTGGTGTACTTACAAGATGCTGATGGTATTCAACCGGGTGATTTTGTTGATGTGAAGATTATGGACGCGAGTGGTCATGATTTAGTGGCTGGCCCACCAAACGGTTAAGGCTAATTAAATAAATCTGGCAATATTGGACCAGGGCGCTCACTGTCGGCCCGTGACTCTAAAAAATCAAGCGTATAAGGGCAGCGTGTTGGTTTTTGCGCTGCTTGACGGCGCTTGGATTTCCTCTTGCCTTTTGTTAGTTCAATATAGGGCTTTTGGCTAACGCGCACATAACCAGCGCTCGATAATTTCTGCGCTGTGATTTCAAAAAGACTAAGAGGGTTGTCGATATTCTGCAGTGTGACGACAGACTTTTTGATTTTTAGGACGTTGTACATCACTAGCCTGCTAGCGGTTTGTTTTCCATAGACTTCACCAGTATGTATTTCCATGTTACTTCCTTTTTATTCAAGTCTGCGTATGCGTTGCTTTAAAAATCAATGGCCACTTTAACCCAGTCATCATTTGACTCGAGTTCATCGTCAAACTCCACACGTTTTGTCTTGCCATTTAAATGCACGGTATAAACGGTGTTTAATTTAAAATTGATTTTAGGAATAATCATGGCCGCTTGTTTTGTTAGGCCAGGTTCCTCCGGTAAATAAATGCCAGGGGAGGCGTTCGTGTAGTTAGCCGTCTGGTCTTGGTTGTTGTTTACATTTAACACTTTTTTCGTAAATGAATTATTTTCTTGAAATGGTTGTAACTGACACCAAATGGCGAAGTTTGAGATAATGGCGATGCCGACTCTGAGCTGGTTGCCTTGTGTTGCTTTGACCGTTTTAATCACACCGATGCTAACAGCAGCGGGGTCATCATCAAATACAAGGCCAATGAGTTTTTTCGGTCTTGCCAATGTGTTTGCATATTTGTTAACGCGCGCCCCTAAACCATGCTTGCTCTGGTCGGTAATAATCCATGTGTCTAAAGAGCCGCTATTCACGGTGATGCCACTAGATTGATTGAGTGCCGCGTGACTAGATAGTAAACCGTCTAGCGAGGCAGACTTTCTTGACTGTTTTAAACCTTTATTGATTTGATTTGCATGTAAGACTTGGTCGCAGATATTAAGTACACCTGCTTTCACTTTTGCATTTTTTGATGTTGCTTCACGAACCTCACTTCTACGTTGACGCACATAGTCTTTTTTAGTCCATTCTTCATGGAGGACCATGAGCGTTTCGTGCAAGATATCTGCATCATCAATTTTGGATAGAATTAAGCTATCTGGAAACTCGCCACGTCCTGATACATTGATGGCAACAGTCATTTGTTTTTCTAAATCATCTAGCTCCCAGTAGCGGTACAGCGCTGTTGGTTCAATTTTACGGATACGTTTAGCAGGCAAGTCTTGCTCTAAGTTGATATAGAAAAGGTATTGTTCAGCGTTATATTGATTACTGATGTGTGCATGTGTGATCAACGTGCGAATGACCTTAACGGCCGTTTCAATATGCTGTTTATCTAAGTTTGCATTTTTTAATTGGCCGAGCATACAAACCTGCACAATGTAAGCCGATAGTGTCGTGGCAGGGCTTAGCGGGAATAGCTCAATTGGCGTATTTAATAAATTTTGTTGATGGGCTATTTTGTAAAGCAGGTAAATCTGCAGCCAAACTTTTGCGGGCGCATTTTGTTGACCAAACTGACGCCATTTCACCATATTAATGGCTGCGTTAACCGCTCTTGCTAATAGTAGTAATTGACCTTCTTCTTCCAACTTGAAGCTCAATGGATTAATCACTAACTCAATGGTTTTTAAATGGAAAATGTACGATTGACGACAATACGCATAGCATGTTTCAGCAATGCTAGCCTCTAGCTCTGGTTGTATATTGCTTAAACTTGAGAACTCTGTGGAAAGTTTGTCTAAGCGATGACGGTTTAACTCCTCAAGTTCAAGAATGAGGTCAAGCTTCTGGTTGATGGGTAGTTTTTCTTCATCGACCAAGAGCGCAAGGTGCTGTGTCGATAGTTTTAAAGCTGGGATATCATCTAAATCTGCGAGGTCAGTTAACCAAGCAGTGAGTTGTTGTGATGCTTTCTCGCTGTTATGGGCAAAAACTCGTTGCAGTATGCTCTTCATTTGTCGCTAATGTTCTAGTAACGATAGTAAGTTATGTAATGTATATCATATACTAAATTAATTCACAACAATAAATCATTGAATAATAATATATATTTGTATGAATATCATTAATTGCTAGGAGAGTTGTGCAGGCGGAAACGAAGGTGGCGTGATAGAATCCCACTTTTCTAAAGAATGGCAACAGCAATCATGACAGTACGTACCCGTTTCGCTCCCAGTCCTACCGGATTTTTACATATTGGTGGTGCACGCACCGCATTATTCTCTTGGGCATTTGCAAAAAAGCACCAAGGCCAATTTGTGTTACGAGTTGAAGACACGGATGTTGAGCGTAGTACACCCGAAGCGGTTCAGGCGATATTGGATGGCATGGCGTGGTTAGGACTTTCACATGATGAAGGGCCGTTTTATCAAATGCAGCGGATGGACCGTTACCAGCAGCACTTGGAGGCCTTGCTAGCATCAGGGCATGCTTATCACTGCTACAGCAGTAAAGAGGAGCTTGATGCGTTACGAGAGCAGCAAATGCAAGCAGGGGTTAAGCCAAAATATGATGGCAAGTGGCGTCCAGAAGCCGGCAAGGCCTTACCTGAGCTACCAACAGGCGTACAGCCTGTCATTCGTTTCAAGAACCCGCAAACCGGTGTGGTTGCTTGGGATGATATGGTGAAAGGGCGTATTGAGATTGCTAACACAGAGTTGGACGATGTCATTATTGCGCGTGGCGATGGTACGCCAACGTATAATTTTTGTGTGGTGGTTGATGACTGGGAAATGGGTATTACACATGTCATTCGTGGTGATGATCATGTGAATAATACGCCAAGACAAATTAACATGCTGCAAGCCTTGGGTGCGACAGTGCCGCAATATGCGCATTTATCAATGATCCTAGGTGATGATGGGCAGAAGCTATCGAAACGGCATGGTGCTGTGAGTGTCATGCAATACCATGAAGATGGATACTTAAAAGAGGCAGTGTTGAATTATTTGGCGCGCCTAGGTTGGAGCCATGGTGATGATGAAGTATTTTCAGTAGAGCAGTTCTGCGAATGGTTTGATTTAGACCATATCACACCTTCAGCCGCACAATTCAACACGGAAAAGCTTAGTTGGTTGAATGCACATTACATTAAAGCCGCAGAGATAAGTGAGCTAGCAGCAGATATTTCAGCGCGGTTGGCGACCAAAGGTGTGGTTGTTACGGATGCGCCAGATTTAATAGAAGTGCTGGCACTTTATCGAGAACGTGCGAATAACTTAAACCAATTGGCTGCTGATGTTGCTTATTTCTATGCAGAGCAAGCACCGAGTGCTGCTGATGTAGAAAAACACCTGACTGCAGAAGTGATGCCAGTGTTGAAAAATATGCTTACACAGATGGAAAGTATTGATTGGACTGCCGAAGCAATTCATACAGTGATTGCAGCAACAGTGAAAGAAAATGCCTTGAAATTTCCTAAAGTTGCTATGCCTTTACGCGTGATGTTAGCAGGCGTTGCGCAAACGCCAAGTATCGATCAAGTGATGGCAATTTTAGGTAAAGAGGAGGCTATGCGCAGAATGCAATCTCACTTTTAGCGAATTTGTCACAAAAAAAGATGATTTAGCCCTTGAAATTGGAACAAAAAGGCGCAATCATAGTCTGTAAGCAAGCGTAAGATAATTCCGGAAAAGAGCTATCTCCACACTACTAAAATTACAAGGAGTGAATAAAGTGAATAACAAAGGCCAAATGTTACAAGATCCATTCTTGAATGCATTAAGAAAAGAACATGTGCAGGTGTCAATATACTTAGTGAACGGTATTAAACTGCAGGGGCAGGTTGATTCGTTTGATCAGTATGTCATTCTGCTCAAAAATACGGTGACACAGATGGTGTATAAACATGCCATTTCTACCATTGTGCCAGCACGTGCAGTGGCGATGTCCATGCCTGACCATGACGAAGCGTAATTTGCTAGTCAATTTAATTAATATCTCGATTTATGCAAGATAGACCCGCCATCACAGATGCGGTCATTCTTGTTAGCATCGACTTCAATGAGGCAGACTACGAAGAAAGTTTATACGAGCTAAGGCAGCTCGTGATGACTGCTGGACTCAAGATTGCCGGTACCATTGAAGCGAAGCGCAAAGTGCCGGATGCCAAATTATTTATCGGCTCTGGTAAAGCAGAAGAGCTGAAGTCTATGTTAGAAACTAGTGAGACCAAACTAGTGGCCTTTAATCATGACTTAAGCCCATCCCAACAACGCAATCTTGAACGCTTGTTAAAAGCTAGGGTCGTTGACAGAACCGGAATTATCCTAGATATTTTTGCGCAGCGCGCGCAAAGTCATGAAGGTAAGTTGCAAGTCGAATTAGCGCAGTTGGAGCACTTGTCTACTCGTTTGGTGCGTGGTTGGACCCACCTGGAACGCCAAAAAGGTGGTATTGGTGTGCGAGGCGGCCCTGGTGAAACGCAACTGGAGTTGGATAGACGGATGTTGCGCGTACGCATTAAGCAGTTGCGCGAGAAGCTAACCAAGCTGAAATCACAGCGCGGTATGCAACGTCGGGCACGCAAACGTTCTAGCTTGATGGCAGTTTCCTTGGTTGGATACACCAATGCGGGAAAATCGACTTTGTTTAACCGGTTAACACGGTCAGATATTTATGCGGCTGACCAGTTGTTCGCAACATTAGATACCACATCACGCAAGATGCATTTGCCTGCCTTAGAAGGGTACGGTTCAGTGCCAGTGGTGTTGTCAGATACGGTCGGTTTTATTAAACATTTACCAACGACATTGGTTGAAGCTTTTGGTGCGACATTGGAAGAAGCCGTACAGGCAGACTTGTTGTTTCATGTCGTTGACATGGCAAGTACGAACCGTGATACACAAATTGCGCAGGTTAACAAAGTACTAACGGATATCGGCGCAGAGAAAGTGTCGCAAATCTTGATCCTTAATCAAATCGATAGAATGGACTGTGAGTCAGGTCTCGATCGAGATGAATATGGTAGAATCGTGCGTATTCGCGTGTCAGCTAAAACAGGTGAAGGCATGGAGCATATCCGGCTAGCTTTACAAGAGCATCACCAGTATTTGAAAAAACTCAGCACAGAAAAAAGTGCTTACGCATAAGTGTGAACAAAAACCTTAATATGACATTTTGGAGCAAGCAGTAATGAAACTTCCCGCATGGGCACAACGCAACAACGAAGGACCACCAGATTTAGATGAAGTCTTTCGTGATTTGAACCAAAAAATCAATACGCTTTTTGGCAAAAAAGGCGGCGGTGGTAATAATCGTCCACCAGCGAATGATAAACCACTTGATTTGCCAATTGTTCCAATTATTATCACGGTGATAGGTATATGGTTAGCCACTGGCTTTTATATTGTCGATGAAGGTTGGCGTGGTGTTGTATTGCAGTTTGGTAAGCACGTTGATACCACAGAGCCGGGCCCGCATTGGCATATTCCATTTCCTATTGAAACAGTGGAAAAAGTGAACCTTCAGAATGTGCGTGAGATTGCAGTTGGCTACCGTAGTGAAGGTGGTAAAGAACTGAGAGAGTCTCTGATGTTAACGAGTGATGAAAATATTATTGATTTGCAGTTTGCTGTGCAGTATGACTTGAAGTCAGTTGAAGATTTTCGCTTTAAGAATCGTTCAACGGAAGATAGCGTACGTGGTGTCGCGGAAACTGTGATGCGCGAAGTTGTCGGTAAAAATAAAATGGATTTTGCCTTGTACGAAGGTAAAGCTGAAATCGCAGCGCAAACTAAAGAACTCATGCAAGCGGTGTTAGACCGCTATAAATCTGGTATCAATGTGATTAATGTGACCATGCAAAATGCACAGCCGCCAGAGCAAGTGCAGGCTGCTTTTGAAGATGCGATTAAAGCACAGCAAGATTTAGATAGGCAGCGGAATGAAGGTCAGGCTTATGCTAATGACGTGATTCCAAAAGCACGTGGTCAAGCAGCGCGATTAAGAGAAGAGGCGGCAGGTTATAAGTTGCGTGTGGAAAGTGAAGCGCGCGGTGATGCAAGCCGTTTCGAGGAAGTGTTAGCACAGTATGCGAAAGCACCTGAAGTAACTAAGCAACGTATCTATATGGAAGCACAAGAGCAGGTAATGGAGAACGCAACGAAAGTCATTGTGAATCAAAACAATGGTGCGAGCTTGTTAAACCTACCCTTAGATAAGTTGATGGCAGCTACTGTGGCTTCTGAAACAGCTAGAAACGTGACGAAAAAACAATCACAAGCACCGATTGTATCGGATAGAGCCGTCGATCGGACACTCGATGCATTACGTGATCGCACGAGCCGATAAGAGAAATAAGGATAAATGATGAAAAAGTTTGGAACAGTTTATATTGTTGCCGTTGTGCTGCTGTTTTTAGCAACCATGATGACATTCACTGTTGATGAAAGGCAATATGCAATCGTCTTTCGATTAGGTGAAATTACGTCTGTTAAAAAAGAGCCTGGCTTATACTTCAAATTGCCGTTTGTTGAAAATGTTAAGCACTATGAGAAGCGCATTGTGACCTTGGATTGGAATCAAGCGGACCGCTTTATTACCCGCGAAAAGAAAAACCTGATTGTTGATTTCTTTGTTAAGTGGAAAATTATCGACCCGAAAAAGTATCAGGTTTCCGTTGCAGGTAATGAGCTGGAAGCGAAAAGAAGGATTGCGCAAACGGTGAATGATGGTTTGCGTTCAGAGTTTGGTAAACGCACCGTGAATGAGGTGGTCTCAGGTGAGCGCGGTACGATTATGCAGATTTTACGTAAAACAGCTGACCAGAAAATGCGACGTGACATTGGTGCGCAAATTATTGATGTGCGTTTGCGTCGTGTGGACTTGCCGGAAAAAGTCAGTGATTCTGTTTATGGGCGTATGGCTACTGAACGTAAATCGGTGGCGAACCAATTAAGATCTGAAGGTGCTGAGGCCGCAGAGAGAATTCGTGCGGATGCTGATAAGCAACGTGAAGTAATTTTAGCGGAGGCTTATAAAGACGCGCAAGTACTCAAAGGTGAAGGCGATGGTATTGCCGCTGAAATTTATGCTAATGCTTACAACAAAAATCCTGATTTCTACGCGTTTTACCGTAGCCAAGAGGCTTATAAAAAGAGCTTCAACAATAAGTCAGATATCATGGTGTTAGACCAAGGTTCAGATTTTTTCAAGTATATGCGTAGCCTAACAGGCAATCAGTAACATCATGACCGGTGCTACATTGCTAGCGGCACTTGGTCTGATGCTGCTACTAGAAGGTTTGCTACCGTTAGTTGCACCACAAGCTTGGCGTGAGACTTTTAAGCGTTTAATTGACTTGAAAGATGGCCAGCTACGTTTCGTTGGTTTGATTTCAATGTGTGGTGGTTTGTTGCTGCTGTTTTTAAATCATTAATCCCGGTTTCGTGTGAGCCCACAAGACTGTTTACAAGTATAATAGCGCTATGCGAAATTGGTTACTTCCCGAGTTTATCGAAGATATCATGCCAGCCGAGGCGGCACGGATTGAATCTTTACGACGTCAGTTGTTAGATTTATTTAAAGTCCACGGCTATCAGTATGTCATTCCACCTACTTTAGAGTATGTCGAGTCCTTAATCACTGGGACTGGTCATGACCTCGACATTGCAACATTTAAAGTCGTCGATCAATTAACAGGCCGTTTAATGGGTTTGCGTGCAGATACCACGCCGCAAGCAGCTAGAATTGATGCCCACATGCTCAACCACGAAGGTGTTTCAAGGTTATGTTACGCTGGCACGGTGTTGCGGACGAGCCCGAGAGGCTTAGCACGTACACGTGAACCATTACAAATTGGCGCTGAATTATTCGGCCATGCGGGCGTTGAGAGCGATGTTGAAATTCAACGCTTAATGATTCAGTCGTTAAAGCTATTGGGTTTAACAGATTTGCATGTTGACTTTAGTCATGTTGGTATTTTTGAAAGTTTGATTGAGGCAGGTCATATTGATCAAGCATTAGAGAATGAGTTGTACGCTGCATTATTGAGTAAAGACAAAACCTTAGTTGCTGAGTTAACAGCTTCGCTTGATGTGGAAATTAAGCAAGCCTTAGTTGATTTGACTGATTTACATGGTGATGTAGGCATATTGAAAACAG
>SPJK01024891.1_pt1 | contig 22827 bp, 11 predicted proteins | sample 3741771 | NCBI WGS metagenome assembly SPJK01 (sample SAMN10925997, study PRJNA522277) | cold seep metagenome | isolation source: Elba SIP-enriched marine methane seep metagenome, extraction at timepoint T2 | place: Italy: coast of Elba, Mediterranean Sea
AAAAAAAGCCAGAAACCCAGCCCAGCCTGCCAGACCGAATAGGGTTGATCATAACGTCCGACCGCCCAATCTGCATCGCCCAACCCCATATACCCGATCACAACCGCTTTATATCAGAAGACTTTATAGCAGGCAATGTAATAATCGGCAGTATAGCGCGTCATTATCCTGAACATGCCCAACAAGACCAACAAGCCTGGCTCAACCAACTGATCATACGCCACGCCAGACCCTGTCCAATAAAAAACCAGAACAATGAAGCCCTGAGCCCGATCAGAACCCAAGCACTTCCACTCAGCCTGGTCAGTGGGATTGATGACATAGTATGTGACATCGCAGCAATAAAACCAGAAACAGGCAAATCCCTGCTGCTTAAGCATCAGAATAAATACATTGCACCCTGCTACCAACCGGACTGGAAAGACAAAATCAAACAACAGGCACAAGAAACCTGCAAAATTGAATCGCATGAAGCCGAGAGACAGTTAATTGTGCGTACAGCCATAGAAGCCGGCACCAATCAGGCTAAAGACAGTCAATTGTTTAGTTACGACTGCATCAGCCCCCACAACACCCAATGGTGTACCGACATTGATTTTAGTCTGATAAAATCAAATGAAGACAAAGAACTTGCCAAGCAAGTGATTCAACAAATCATCCACGACGGGCTACCCAATATAGGCAAAACCAAAGCCCGATTAAAGCTGGAAATCACGAAACCATTCACCCCGGAAACGACAGAAATCGAGCCAATCAATGGCTACTACATTGTTGTATTACAAACAGCAGCCCGCATGTTTCAAGCACCGAACGACCTAAAAGCCAGTGCCAACCAGAAGCAATTATTTGAACGCTATCAAAGCTACTGGCAACATATATCCGATAATCAACTCACACTCAGCCATCATTACAGCCAACAAACCAAAGTCGGTGGAGAATATATTCGCCATTATTACAATCAAATCGACTATCAACCCATATGGCTAACACAGCCAGGCAGCGTATTTGTCCTGGAAGCGAGTCCAAACACAAATAAAGACACAACACTGACAGACCGGCTAAAAAAGTGGCAACAACAAGGCCTGCCAACTGCAGAAGGAATATCAGAATACTGGAAAGACAATCCCTATCTACGACAAAATGGATTTGCAGAAGTACGGATTAATGAAAGCATTCATACAAAACAGGCACTGACAAACCAGCCAGCTATTAAAGGAGTATGGAAATGAGCGCAGACTATCATCGTGTTCAAATAGAAGGCACAATAACCAGTTTGAGCCCCATGACAATCGGATCCGGTAAACAAGAAGCACTGGCTGATGAATGGTTAAAAAAACGCAATGGAGGCAGCAAAACCGAAAAAGCCCTCTATACCGAAATCTGTCTGGATTATCAGAATAACCCCTATATTCCAGCCAGCAGTCTCAGAGGATTATTGGCAGCAATCTGCCCACCCGATGAAAAATATACCCTCTTTGGCATCGTAGAAGAATCAGAGAAAGAAAAATCCACTCAAAAGCCGCTGAAATTACGCATATACGATGCCACCTGGGCAAAACAGAATAAACCGCATTCCGCTAAACAACAGATACGCAGTCAAAACAGTATCAACCCGGTGACCGCAACCGCCAAAGATCACCACTTATATCACCAGGCCTATGTAGCAGCCGACAGTCAATTCGACTGGCTGATCGAAGCCGATGATATCAGCCAGCAACAACTGCAAACATTGCTTGGCTTGCTACGCTGCCTGCAACCAAATCCACAGATCCAGCTCGGTCAAGGCCAAAGCCAGCAACAAGGCCTGTTTCAATGGGCATTAAAACAAGAAAAAATCAACATTCTCACACAGGATGCACTCAGCCGTTGGCTAAATAGCGAACAGGAAAAATGGAGCTACGAAAGCATTAGCCCACCCGACATAGATGCCATTAATCCTGAAAAACTCTCTGCAATCGACAGCTATCAACTTCAATTTAAAGCCTTAAGTCCAATCCTGATTAATGACCCTGGCCTGGTCAGTGATAAAAAAACAGAGCCCAACTTCAAATTTAGCCGGAATAAAGATGAATTAAACATAGCCGCCAGCAGCATAAAAGGCGTGATACGTAGTCATTGCAGAAAAATATTACTTACCCTGATCATGCAGAATTCAGCACAGGCATACCCGACAACAGCCGAAAATGAGCAGGCTGAAACACTCCTGGCCAGCCTGTTTGGTTCAACAGGGCAACAAAGCCGCATCTGGCTGACGGATATGACCGCAAAAAACACCAGAAAGCATCTGCAAACCTTTAATGCAGTCGACCGCTTTACCGGCGGGGTGGCTGATACCGCCCTCTACACAGCAGAAGCCGCCAGCGTGGATCAACTGGATGTAACGCTGATGCTCGATAACAATTCAACGCGCTACCCAGCCCTGACAGACTGGCAAAAAGGCCTGCTGCTGTACCTGCTGCAAGATGCAATGCAGCAAGATCTCAATCTGGGCTGGGGCAAAAGCAAAGGCTATGGCATGATACAATTAATCCAAATCAGCAAGCATGACAAAACCTTCGACAATTGGTCAGACATTCTGACAACAATCACAGAAAACCAGGCAGAAAAGTGGATAACAGCACTGAATAGCGTCTGCAACAGCGAATCAACCCGCAAGGAGATTGACTGATGGGAAAATTCTACAACCCTTATCAATTCATACCCGTCACCGGAAAAATCAACGGCGAAGACAGTCCAACACTAGCCTATAAAGACCTGCAACAAAGCCACTGCCGCCATGATTACTGGCTAAAAGATCATTACAGTGGTCGCCTGATCTGTGAAATTGAAACTATCACCCCAACCGTGGTTGGCAATCAACATGAAACAGTCACCGATCAGAACAAAGCCGAAACCAAAGTGCAGCCCTATAAAGATATAAACGGCGAACTGGCGTTACCCGCCAACAGTCTACGCGGCATGATCAGCTCAATTACAGAAAGCCTGAGCCAATCATCATTACGTGTCTTGAATCAAAGCAGCTACTCCATCAGAAAAGAAGTCGGTCAAGGTCTTTCCGCAATCGGCCTGTTAATGAATGACCCGGACAATAAAAACCAATTTGCACTCATGCCATTAACCTTGCCTAACCTGAGATTAAATGAGTCTGTGCCTTACAAATGGCAAACTGTCTTTGAAAAGAGTCCACAATTACAAGACTGTTTACCTGCCTACATCGATGGTTATGAAGATAATAGGAGTAAAATACAATATAAATCGAACAGCTTTCTTGATAGAAATAAACCGGATTGTTTTTTTCCAAAAAAAAATGGTGCAATCAAATACTACGCAAAACTGCATAATTTGCAAGAAACAACAATCGCTGAATTGACTGCACTTAACCCTGAAATAAAAAACTGCCTAAAAATAAAAACAAACCCTAAACAAAACACCGAATTCCTGTTGGGACAAAAATTAAGCGATCAGCAAATCATAACGGCAGAAGACTATGAAAAAATTGAATCTACCGAGGAAAAAGCTAAATACACCCAGGGTATTTTGCATGTATTAGGCATCGATGGTCGGGAAGAGCAATTGCCCCGAACCAAAAAACACGAAAAATTCATCCCTATTCCCAGAAAATCACAAAACAAACTGGAATTACCCGATCAAGTGGTTGAAAACTTTAAAGCCCTCAGCGAAGAACGAAAAAAAGCCAGCAACAACGAGAAAAATGACGCGCAAAAGCTACCTTTTTTACCCAAAGGCTATAAAGCCCGTAAAGAAGCCAAAGACCAGAATTATTGGGAGCCACAACATGGCGAACTGGTCTATTTTGATATCGATCAAACCGGAAAAGTCTCTGAAATCAGCTATACATCAATCTGGCGCCAAGCCATAGAAGGCGATATCTATCAAAGCTTTGAACGAATCAACAAAAAAATCAACCCGAATACACTGCCCTGGGGCAATGAGCGCCGCCCCCCCAATACCCGTGGTTTAACCCCGGCAGAACAACTGTTTGGTGCAGTAGCCGAACAAAAAGTCACAGAAGATACACGCTCCTGTAATCTGGCATCACGTCTCCAATTTTCCGATGCAAAACCGGCTAAACCTGAACCGATCAAATTACTCGATGAAATTCCGTTACCGATCCTGGCAAGCCCTAAGCCGCCCTCCCCGGCCATGTATTTCTTTGGCAAGGGTCGATATATCGACAAAAAAGATCGGAAATTACACCAGACCCAACCGAATGGGCGCAAAATCTACCTGCATCATCCCAAAAATCAAAAAAACTGGGCGCCATCGAAAAACAATAAAAACAAACCAGCTGTCAATGAACCGCTGATAAACAGAGCACAGAAAGTCAGTGTAACCCCCATCCCGGATAATGAAAGATTTTATTACCATATCGATTTTAATAATCTGAATTGGGATGAACTGTCACTGCTGATCAAATCCCTGGAGCCGGATCAAAACTTTCACCATCGACTGGGTCTAGGCAAGCCATTAGGGCTGGGAACCATTAAAAACCAGTTAAAAGGCCTGTTTTTGATCGACCGGGCACAACGCTATCAAACACTGCAAACCCAACGCTATAGCAAAGCAACACGATATGGCGAATGGTCAGCAGACTTAACAAAATTATATCCTGAGGAAGCACACTGTCCACAACTCTCAACAGCAAAACCCGATAGCGCGGTTTTAATCGACTCATCAACGTTGAAAACACTTTGTTTACTCGGCAATCCGGCAGAAATAAAAGCCGATAGCATTGTCAGTTATCCCTATGCAGAAGGACAAAGCCCAAACAGTGACACGGAAGGCTTTCAATGGTTTGTTAATAACGATCACAAACATAACACAAACAAACAAGTATTGCGCACAGCCACTGACACTATCCCGACCCTCAAAACCAATCATAAAACAAGATAAAATCATGGCATGATATAAAAACCAGACGAAACACACGGTTTTAAAAATATTTTTCAAGGCTCAACCATAACCTCGTACTGGCAATTAAAACCCTATGACGACACAGATTTTTTATGACAGCGAATTTACTGGATTACACCAATATACCAGTTTGATCAGTATCGGCCTGGTGGCAGACAATGGTGAACAGTTTTATGCAGAATTCAGCGATTACAACGCGGCTCAATGTGATGACTGGATAAAATGCAATGTACTGAACCAGACTCGCTGGCTGCAACAAGCCAACATTACCCCCCACAATCAGTATAACAATGGCCTGCAACTCTGCGTCGGTGACCGGGAATATATCACCCCCCTATTGCGTCAATGGCTGACACAGTTTGAATCCATCGAAATCTGGGCAGATTGTCTGGCCTATGACTGGGTATTATTTTGCCAATTATTTGGCGGCGCCCTCTATTTACCTGACAATATTTTTTATATGCCCAATGATCTGGTCGGTTTGTTCCAGCAACACGGATTAAGCCCCGAAACCGATCGCCTCCAATTTTCCGATCTCAAACAGCCCACACAGCATAATGCACTCGACGATGCCTTAATTGCTCAAGCCTGTTATGAAAAGCTCACTAACATATAGACTAATTCCACAAAAACCAATCACAATAAAGGGGAGTAATGCGAAAAATGAGGCGCATTTTTCTAACCATTGCAAAATTTTTAATAAATCAACTGCTTACACAACCCTTAACGAATATACATTAAGAATCACTGACCAATCTAAAAAAATCAGGCAGTTAGACTTGAAAAAATGGCAAAAAAGTTTAAAATTGACTAGGCTCTGTAAAAAAATAACGAGGTCTACCATTTTGCTAGCGACAGCCCAGGCCCACCAAGGGCTAAAAAAGCAGCTGTTGCAGAGTACCTAGCCGTTAAGGCTGTTGAGACTCAATGATGACAGCAACTGAGTTTACCTTAAAGAAGGTTGCAGAGTACCTAGCCGTTAAGGCTGTTGAGACAAGTAAGTACCAACCGCACGTCCATTGCTGTCGTTGCAGAGTACCTAGCCGTTAAGGCTGTTGAGACACCAATTTAATGTAATTACTTCCTTCATCATCCGTTGCAGAGTACCTAGCCGTTAAGGCTGTTGAGACTTGAGCATTTAGCTTTTCAAAAAGAACTGCACTGTTGCAGAGTACCTAGCCGTTAAGGCTGTTGAGACGACATGCCAGCAATTGTTGGAAGTACAGAATGAGTTGCAGAGTACCTAGCCGTTAAGGCTGTTGAGACAAAGCGCATCCCTGCGTACAATTTCTCCGCTTCCGTTGCAGAGTACCTAGCCGTTAAGGCTGTTGAGACCATTCTATGGACCGAATCCTTTGGCCATAATCCGTTGCAGAGTACCTAGCCGTTAAGGCTGTTGAGACTTTACCCTAAAAATCCCTTCTCGAAGGTTTTTGAGTTGCAGAGTACCTAGCCGTTAAGGCTGTTGAGACTTTTTTGCCATTAATGAAAACTCTTGCCATATTCGTTGCAGAGTACCTAGCCGTTAAGGCTGTTGAGACAAAGAAGATTCCTGTCCCAGCCGTCCTCCGTGGTTGCAGAGTACCTAGCCGTTAAGGCTGTTGAGACAAATCCGGCTCCATCCCCGGACAGTTCAATCGGTTGCAGAGTACCTAGCCGTTAAGGCTGTTGAGACTTTAAGGAAAAAGAGTTTTCAATTTCACGGCCAATTGTTGCAGAGTACCTAGCCGTTAAGGCTGTTGAGACTTAAAATTTTAAAATTAGATTGCGTTTGTTCTGTTGCAGAGTACCTAGCCGTTAAGGCTGTTGAGACTATACTTTTTGTCGTCCACGAGCTTTCGTTCGGTTGCAGAGTACCTAGCCGTTAAGGCTGTTGAGACATATTTTGATGATTTACTCTACCCTCCCTATATGTTGCAGAGTACCTAGCCGTTAAGGCTGTTGAGACGATATTAAAAAAATTTCCACCCTCAAGCGAGAGCGTTGCAGAGTACCTAGCCGTTAAGGCTGTTGAGACAATTTCGGTTGCTAACAACCCGAACTCATCGTTGAGTTGCAGAGTACCTAGCCGTTAAGGCTGTTGAGACTTCTGAGAACAGAGCCGAGTATGGGGTACTTGTTGTTGCAGAGTACCTAGCCGTTAAGGCTGTTGAGACTAAATCTGAAAGGTAACGATCGCCCAAGCAAACCGTTGCAGAGTACCTAGCCGTTAAGGCTGTTGAGACTCCCACAAGTCCAAAGTTGTATAGGGGCTGTTCAGTTGCAGAGTACCTAGCCGTTAAGGCTGTTGAGACGTGTTTTTAGCAGGAGTTGATGCTTGAGGGTTTTGTTGCAGAGTACCTAGCCGTTAAGGCTGTTGAGACGGTTGGTATTATAGTTTGGTCTTTATACCAAATGTTGCAGAGTACCTAGCCGTTAAGGCTGTTGAGACGCTCCATCAGTAATACAAGAATCTTCTGTTGAGTTGCAGAGTACCTAGCCGTTAAGGCTGTTGAGACAGTTATTCTCTGGTTTGCCCTCCACAATCACAGGTTGCAGAGCACCTAGCCGTTAAGGCTGTTGAGACTGAGCCAGACCAAATAGCTCCGCCAACAAATACGTTGCAGAGCACCTAGCCGTTAAGGCTGTTGAGACAATATCAGAAGGATGGTCCCCGGCTCTGGGACCGAAGTTGCAGAGCACCTAGCCGTTAAGGCTGTTGAGACTGTTGTGATCCCTTTTTAGCTCCACGGAAAGCTGTTGCAGAGCACCTAGCCGTTAAGGCTGTTGAGACTGTTGTGATCCCTTTTTAGCTCCACGGAAAGCTGTTGCAGAGCACCTAGCCGTTAAGGCTGTTGAGACGCAGGGGAAAAAGTGTCTTGAAATCCGGCTCCGTTGCAGAGCACCTAGCCGTTAAGGCTGTTGAGACTCTGCCTCAGAAGCAGAAATAACGGTCACATCCTGTTGCAGAGCACCTAGCCGTTAAGGCTGTTGAGACTCTATGCACGATTTGTATATCGACTGCGGTTGGTTGCAGAGCACCTAGCCGTTAAGGCTGTTGAGACTTCAGCAGCAGAAACAACAGTCACATCCCTGTTTGTTGCAGAGCACCTAGCCGTTAAGGCTGTTGAGACTTTGGAGCAAATATATGAGGACGTAATATTGTCCGTTGCAGAGCACCTAGCCGTTAAGGCTGTTGAGACAGAGTCCTCACCTATCAAAAAATTGCCTATTGTTGCAGAGCACCTGGCCGTTTAAGTGGCTGGGTGACTTTTCCCCTGATCAGACTTGTGTTAGGATTGAGATTAATTGTCTAGCACTGTCTGTATCAGCCGCTTAGCCACGGATGAGACTGGATTGCAAAGGGAGATTAGGATGAAATCTGTGTTGCCGGTGACGGCTTTATTGCCGCTGTACGGAATTGTCGTCACCTTACGTTTCAATCGCGCCGTGACCCTGGCTTTTTTTCATCAACCGGCACTCACGGCTTTCATTCGTGGTTTAGCCGGTAGCCCGGATCAATTTGATCAGTTTATCCGGCTCGATGTGCCTGAATCCTGCCGACAGTCTTATCAAAATCAAGATTTATATCGCTTTTCCCTGTTTGGCATTAAAGATTGCTTGCCCTTGATGCAGCGCATCATTACCGGCTTAAAAGGCTTGCCGCATTCTGCCCCGGATCAATCGCCTGATTTAGCCTTTGGCCAGCATTGCCAACTGGAAGATCTGCAGGATTTATTTGCCGAAAATAGTCTGTCTTCGCTAGCGGCTCTGCAACCCTATCGGCATGCAGATCTCACCCGTGAATCTGAATTGTGGCTGGGTCAGCCTCAGGTGCGTTTATGTTTTTATAGCCCGGTACGTTGGTTAAAAGCCAAGGCACTCAGAACAGGCTTAAAAGGCGAAGCGCGTTATTGTCGACAATATTCTGATCTGTCTGGCCGCTTAGTGGCGGATCGTTTCTATGATGGCTTTGCCGATTTGCTCAAAAAGCATGGCCAAACTGAATTACCTGCCCGCTCGACCTGTCAGCCTTTAAGTTTTCTTGATTCCAGTCATTTATTCTGGCTTGATGCTGATTATCTGAATCGCAACAGCAGAAAGCGGATTCCTATGGGGGGCATGTTGGGCGAATTAGTGTTATCTGCGCAGGCTTTTTCTGTCGATTTTTGGCATCTGTTAATTCTGGCACAATATACCGGCGTTGGCCAACGCTGCACCTTTGGCTGGGGGCGCTTTCAATTGCAATCCCAGGCGGATGAACTCAGTTGCAGACGGGTGTTTCCAGCGGCTTCTTTATTAACGCGCATTGCGAGTGAAGATAATCTGTTAGCGGCTTTTGAACATGTGGATCAAAGCTCAACACAGTCAATGGCCAATGAAGAGGCCGATGAGGCTTTGTTAGAGCGTTTAGAGACTGATATTGAGCGAATCTACCAAGGCAACTTTACAGCGCCGGATTTACAAGGGTTTATCATTGATAAATCCGATGGCAATCCGAGAGCGTTAGCCGTTCCCCCTTTCCGGGATCGTGTGTTACAACGGGCTGTGGCTCAAATCTTAACGCCATTACTGGATTCGATGCAATATCAACATAGCTATGGTTTCAGGCCGGGGCGTTCTCGCATTACTGCGCGTTATGCCATTCAATCAGCCTGGCGTGAAGGGTACCGCTGGGTGTATGAATCTGATATTGATGATTTTTTTGATAGTGTCTGTTGGCAACGTCTGGGCATCCGGTTGAGAGCCTTGTGGGGCATTGATCCGCTAGTTGATTGTGTTATGGCCTGGATGCAGGCCGATGTTTTTTTTGAAGGACAGACAATCCAACGTCGCCAAGGATTACCTCAGGGGTCACCGCTGAGTCCTTTACTGGCCAATTTAATGTTGGATGATTTTGATAATGACATGCAGGCCGCCGGCTTTAAATTGATTCGCTATGCCGATGATTTTATCGTGCTATGCAAATCGGTGGAGCAAGCTGAAAAAGCCCATCAAGCGTCTGTGCAATCCTTAAAGGATCATGGTCTGTCTTTAAATTCGGATAAAACCAACATTACTGAGATGGATCAGGGCTTTCATTATCTGGGCTATTTATTTGTCAATGATATGGCTTTGGAAAGTCCCAGACGTCTCCGCAACGATGCGGATCAAGCAGGAGCTGAGCCTGAAGTTGCAGCCAATTCATGGCTGGCTCGCTTTGGTGCAATGCAGGCCAAGGCTATTGATCCACCTGATAACAAACCTGAACCTGAAACCCCGGCCAGTTCCGAGATTCAGCCTCCTGATTCTTTGCGTAGTTTTGGTAACCGGCGTGGTTCGGGCTTACTGCTGTGTTTAACGGGGTCGGCCTGCGTGTTGTCTACGGCTGATCAACGTTTACAGGTCAGTCGTGATGATGACAGACTTTATGATGTCCCCTGGCGGCATTTGCAGGCTGTGGTTTTGCTGGGCCGCCATCATATGACTTCACCCGCCATGCGTGATTCGTTGCAGTTTAATGTGCCTGTCCATTTTTGTTCGAGCAGTGCCAAATATGAAGGGGTGCTTTGGTCGGGTCAACCTGCTTCAAAAGGCCATGCGTTGTGGTTACGTCAACAGGCTGTGTTTGAAGTGCGTGTTCAGGCCTTATCCGCTGCCAAAGTGTTGGTAACCGCACGCCTGAGTCATATTCGAGAAACCTTGCGTCTTAGACGTTGCCAAGCTGAAGTTAAGCAATTGGCTGAGTTATTGAAAAAAGTGTCTGATGCAACGAATCTGGCCGAATTAAATGGCTTGGAAGGTGTGGCTACGCGTCTTTATTTCCAATGTCTGACGCAGTGGCTGCCTTCTGAGTTTGCTTTTAATGGCCGCAATCGCCGCCCCCCTCGTGATCCTTTCAATGCTTTGCTATCGTTAGGCTATACCCTGTTATACAGTTGTGTGGATAGTTTATTGCGTGTTGATGGCTTATTGCCCTGGTGTGGGTTTTATCATCAGCCGCGAGGGCGTCATGCTGCATTGGCTTCTGATTTGATGGAACCTTTTCGACATATTATTGAACGCCTGGCTCTGGCCTTGGTGAAACGCCATGAACTGTCATATAAGGATTTTTATTTTGACTCATCGGGCGCCTGTTTTCTCAAAAAGCAAGCGCGTGGTTTTTTTTTGTCGCAAGTCATGGCCAAATTCGATTCTAAGCTGTTATCCAGAAATCAGTCTGATGCCTGTTCATTATTTGAACATATTCATTGGCAGAATCTGGAGTTGATTCGATGGATCGAACACGGGGGTGAATTTCTTGCCTGGCGGGTCAGATAATGCTTTACCTGGTCTGCTTTGATATTTCCGATGATCGTATTAGACATCGAGTCGGTAAATATCTGGGGGCATTTGGCAACCGGGTGCAAAAATCAGTGTTTGAAGTGGAGCTGGATGATAGCCAGGCCTTGTTTTATGTGCGGGATAAATTAGCTGCCTGGCTTGAAAGCGGTGATGATTTGCGCTTTTATCCTTTGTGTCAATCCTGTTGTGCCGGGGCTGTTTCAGCAAACAGATCAGCGATTGCCAAATTGCCCAGTTTGGTGGTTGTATTATAAGCGGATTTTAAGACGTTTGTTTTCGGCTTTAATGCTCCGGTTCTATCGGAGTTCATTTTTTTGAGTATATAGGAGTGGTAAATGTCTGAGCAACCTGACTTTCTTGTTATTTATAATGAAGAGACTCCAAACATTTTAACGCTTAAAACTTTATGTCGCTCGCTTAGCCCAAAATCCATTGAATTTATTGCCTATGGCAAGGGTTTTCCTACCGCTCAAACATCCGTTTTTGAGACGGCGCAACGCATTATTTTTTTTGGTTATTCTAATAAATCAGATTCGATTAATTCCGATTGGTTAAACCGTCTTGAAAAGGCAAGAGTGTGTTTTATTGCTTTTCCTGATGAATTCATTCTTCGTATAGGTGAGAATAATCGCTTTTCTATAGATTTATCCAGCACTGAATTATCCCCTGTAGAAAAGTTGGTAGCGCTGTTGGAATTAAATTTGCGGCATCAGGATGTTTGGAATTGTTTTGATTTCAGCTACGATAATAAGCCACAGAATTCATCTATAAGAGATTTAAGTGTTGGTTTAAAGAATGAGCAATTTTATAGACCCTTGAAGCAACTGGCTTTTGCTCAGCTTCCTGAGTTGAGTAGAAAGCTGTTTCGCCCCGCATTGATGTTGATGAAACGAACAGATTTAGCACTGGATAGGCTCGATAATTCTTTAAGTTTTTTGCCGGTATTCTTATTTAGCTTTGATACGGATCAGTGCCCGTGCTATACAGGTGATCGGATTGAATTAAAAAAAATCAAGGCGTTCGAGTTTTATGCGACTGCGTCTCACGCAACTGTTTTTCAACCGGATATTCCAAGTTGCCCTGAGCTCGACCCGGGCTTTACTTCCAGAGACTGTCCTGTATGGCCAGTCGAAGAGAATTTTCAGGAGGATGAACGCTATCAGCACGCGCTAAACGATTGTTGTGCAAAAATCAGTCAGGCTTGTTATGCCATTATGAATACCCATCGTTTTTTACATCGCTATGGTTGTACATTTTACTTGCCTTTTTATGCCGGTACTACTGAATATTGCATAGACAGGCATGCGCCTGATCCCACTACACCTTATGTCATCAAGTATGGTGAGGGGGCTCACGGTTGTACTGAGCAAGCCCAGGCGTTTGTATATTTTTCTCCACCAATACAAGACAGCTTGTTCGATACCGATGGCCAAGCCAAAAATAATGCCTTGCAACCCATTCGGGAATGGTCTTTAAATAATCTAAAGCGACATTCTGACCCACAAGAATATCGTTATCAGTGGCATCTGGATTTACCTGGCAGTCATAATGCTATGACAGCGAATATTACAGATATCCGTTTATATCAGTATTTTAATAAGTTAATGACCTTGAGCATTACGATTAAACCCCATTCTGAATTGGCCGATACGGACGCTTCGATAGATTTTGAAGCTGATAACTGGTGGTGTTATCCGGCTTTTGGTTCAGTATCGGACTGGTCAATTATTAAACAAAACCAGATCTATGACTGGCTGGAATTTACTAAACTGGCGCGTTTGCTGTTCCCTACGTTTGTTCAACAAGAGGATGAACAAAAATGGGCTCGAAATTACATTACACAATCCGATAGTGAGAATAAATTAGCAGAAGCCAATACAGAGTCCAACCAGTTATCGATTGAAGGCATGGCCTTGAATCGACTGTCTGATGTCATTGTCTGGTTTTTATCCCGTTTTTTTAAGGAGGAGGATTTATCGAGTTGGTTTAAGTCAGTGCATCATCAGGTGTTTGATGACCGAATGTTCGTCAATGTTGCCTATGGCTATACTGGTCCTCAATGTGATGAAGCTCACCTGGATCGTTTGTTTAAATTAGCTCTTTTTGTTGATCGTGAAGGCGATACCTTTCAAGATTTGGACGGCTATGCTTATGATCCTGAATTTTTGGAGTCGTTGACTTCTGTTTGTCGCTACGACCGCTGGCGTAAGATGGGCACCTTATCGGGCTATACCAATTATTCCAATGTCTATTTGGGACATAACTGGTATTTTTGTAACATCATTGCTAAGGATCATATCCCTTTGATTTATGGAAGAATGTTACTGATGACCTTATTTTATCAGGCTTCTCTGCGATTTTATAACCGCAAAGTCATGCTGATTACTGAAAAATTACCCCAAGGTAATCAAACGATAGAAGAGAGTTTGTTGTTTGAAATACAACAATTGCGTAAAGAGTTTATTCGTTTTACCAATGTGTATTGGTTTCATGATGTTACTTCACAAATTCAAGGTCAGGAAATTTTTGATAAACAACAACAGGCGCTGGAATTAAATAGAGATTATGCCTTCATTAAAGATGAAATGGAACGGCTGGATGAGTATTTACAAGGCTGTTACAACCTGGAATCAACTAAAAGCTCTGGAAAGCTGAATACCATTCTGTTTAGCTTTACTTGCGCTGCTTTAATTTTGACAATTTATGAAATTTCTATCGCAGTTTTCACTAGCGATGAGATGATAAATTTGTATATTTATAAATTTTTGCCTATCGATTCATTAAATTGGTGGCTAGAAAAATGGTTACAGTTGATGCCTGTATTTATTATTGCTGTTTTCGTATTTGTACTGTATTTTGGTTTGAAATTCCTATTTCATAGGAAGCGGCAGTGAATCACCCGGTTAACAGATAGCCAGATTATCCATCTCTGCTTATTTCTTGTTAACTGCGCATCGCGTGACACGCGGATGTATGCCTGAAATAATATCTGTCGCTGTGGTTTCTGTTTGCTTGGCGATGGATTCTATGCTGACTGGCTCATCTGCTGTGGCTGATAGTATGATGCATTCTGTATTCAAGGCGATCGCTTCGGGTATTTTTACCATGATGTGATCCATGCAAAGCTTACCTACGATAGGAAAATAATCCTGGCCTATTTTAATTTTTCCTGGATTAGCCTCATTAGCAAAATCCGGGGGAATTCCATCAACATAGCCAACAGGAAAAGTGGCCAGCCAACCATCTTGTTCGGCAACATATCGGCTATCGTATCCAACGCCTTCACCCTGGTATATTTTTTGTACCATTGATGGCTTAACTTTCCAGCTGATTAGCCGCTGCAAACGATCTGATTGTGGATGAAAACCCAGCTGCATATTGCCATATAGGGCACTGCCAATTCGCACATAATCAAATTCGATTGTGCACTGTTGACCCTGATCACGGAATAACCCGGGTGAATTACTTAAATGGCGTATATAACGACCCTGATATTTGTCTGTAGCTTTTTTAAATCGTTCTATCTGTTGATTGGTATCCTTGTTATCACTATATACATCGGGTAAATGTCCGTACAAGCCTTCAACATTTAAACCCAGCTTTTCAACATAGCTGATAAATTCATCCAGTTCTGCTGGTGGGCAACCCACTCGGTTCATTCCTAAATCAAGATTAATATGTACTTTTAAGCCTTGACCAAAGCTTGCCAGAGCTTTAGCCGATTGTTTTGTGCAAATGGTATTGATCAAATTTGATTTTGCAGCGCGTTCTGCACAATCAGGATGCATTGAGCCTAATATGTGAATATCAGTTTCTGGATTTAGCAATCTGCTCAATTCTATGCCTTCATTAATTGTGGCTACCGCATAGCGCTTAATGCCTGATTGTTGCAGAGCTTGAGCCATAATATTCATATCATGTCCATAGGCATTCCCTTTTAATACGGCAATGATACCTGTGTCTTCTGATATTCGCTGATGAATGATTTGTAGATTATGACGCAGTGCTCCCAAGTCAATTTCTACCCAGGTTTCATAAGGCTTTATCATGGATGCTGGATTTAGGATTAGTGAATTAGAAAGTTGTTTTCTGAATTATCTGGCACCAAACATGTTCAAATTTGCGAAAGATATTACGAATGCTTGCTTAAACTATTTTATTCATGCTCACTGTCAGCATTGATCAGCCCTATCAGAATAGCATCCGGCTGAATCATATCCAACAGATCCATATGTGTTCCGGACTCAGTATGCCACACTCGCGATGGTTTAAACACACTGCCAAACCTAACTAATGACTACGCCACCATAATATGGGCTTCTGCAACCAGTCACACGGAATGGATGCCAGGATTTGTGTTACTCAACGGCAAAAAATTAATGGAAACACTTTCACAATAAGAGGACGTCAAACCCTTTTCCTGCCTTACGATGTTCTGCCCGGCTCGTTTATGATCTGCTACCCCTTGGCAAGTTGATGAGATGAGTATCTCTCAGCTTTTGCTTGAGGTCAAAAGAACCCATTTTGATGAGACTGGCAAATTTATTCGTAACTGTGAGAATATTTAATTCTTGATTTCTTAAATAAACAATCACTTATTAGCTTCATGAGCTATCTTTGATAATTCATAAAGCTAAGACCCCTGGAATTTCCTGACCATATGGCAAGGTTACCCCACAGGCCAAGGCCGCAGTGTATAGCATATCCAACTGGTTATAGCTGCTGCCAGAGGCTGTTGTAACGCCTCGGTAGATAGCTCCGCCCCCTCCAGCCAGCATGAGAGGAACATTGCTGCCACTATGTATATCAGCATGCCCCATATCCGTGGTTTCAACCACGATAGTGCTATCTATTATTCCCGCTTCTGCCAATTTGCTTATCAAGTAGGCGGTTAGACTGCTCAGATAATTTCGCATCTCTGTGTAATGGGGGTAGTTAGACAAACCGCCGCTGCCACCATGAATGGATTGATGGTAGAGCCCTTGATAGTTTAATTCAGGAATACTAAATTCACATTGGTGATTGCCAAAGGTAATGGAGACGGAACGAGTCATACTACACGATAGTGCGGCAACAGCAATATCAATCTGCAACCGTGCTTGTTGACTGAAGGTGTCATAATTGAGTTCAAATTCAGTCGCGTCAGGAGCCGATGAACAGCTGCTGCCTCCAGATAATTCATCCAGTCTGCGTTGTGTATCTGCAATGGCATCCAGATGATCGTTCAAGCGTTCTATTTCATATCCGGCCAATTGGTTTTTAATCGCATTCACCGCCTGGGTATGCGCCTGCATAATCGATGTTTTCTCATTACTACTCGCATTGCCAAACAGGAGTTTAAAAGCATTGAACGGGTTGTCTTCAAAGGGAATAGTCGTGCTGCCATCCCGTGTTAGATAGCCTTTGCCATTACTATGTACGCCCAGATTGATATAGGTGAAGGGTAAGGTTCCGCCCAATTGTTTACCCATGTAAACATCATAACTATCTACCCCACCCCAGCGATCAGATAAAATTAGTGGCGTTCGTCCGTGCCCACCACTGGTATGCGACATATTGAGGAGAAAATTACACTCGGTTTTGACGGGTTCATAACTGCTGGACATGGCTGGCAACACCATAGCATTACCCGAACCGGTGGGTGCCCAATAGTCATGAATTGCACCACCCGGTATGTAAACGGCTACGGTCTTATTTGGCATAACCAGTCCTTCGGCTTCAGCATGACGGCTGAATAATACGCCCGATATGAGTGGGGAACTTTTGAGAATCGTTTGTGAAATCCCCGACGCAATGATCGTTTTTAACAGGCTACGGCGAGAGAGCGTTTGCGTCTTTAGGTTACCTTTTTTCATGTCATGCCTTTATTTTTTGGGTTAATGACAAATCACTGGCGTTGCCATGCTTTTCGGTATCTCACTGCCTGCAAGGAACCGAAGTGTTCCAGCATTTGGCGAGGGCTTTCGTTCATTAAGGTATTCGTTAATTCATCAATAGTACAAGCATATCCGGACTTTTCTTCATCGCTGAATTGTGATTCATCCGGGTTGGCATTGTCTATGTTTTGATGACCTATGCCTGTAATGTAGCGAAACAATTGTTTAGGCAGGCAGCTTTGCGCGGATGATAATCCTGCTAATAAGGCCCCTAGATCCTGAGTGCCGTAAAAAGGCTCTACCTCATCAATATCGCTGTAATTCAACGGTGCATACAATTCACCCGAGGCATCTATGGGATTTCCGTTTAAATCTATTGATCTTACTCGACCGACCGTATCAAAATCTTCCATGCCAAAACCTAATGGATTAATGTACTGCTGATGACAACTGGTACATGGGGTATCTTCAGTGAGGCGATGATATTTCAAACGATTAGTCGTCGTCGGATCTTGCAATAAATCAGATAATTCGGCCAGTTTTTCTTCACGAGCAGCAAAAGTACCTGCGGGAGGATCAGGTTGATCCTGACAAAGCATACGCCGCCTAACGCGCACCGAACGAAGAATGGGTGATGTTTCCACTGATTCTCCCCACCGCGCCATAAATGCACCATTCGCTAAAATTCCACCCCGATTCACTGTCTCTACCTGCTGTAATTCACTGCTGGTAACGCCTGATATGCCATAGTGTTGTGCCAGAGTTGCATTCAAATAGGTAAACTGACCATCATAAAGCGATGAAAACTGTTCATTTTCCTGAAGCATTATATGAGAGAACGTTTCATTGATTTCCTCTTGCAAATGCGGCACCAACGCTGAGAAACCAGGCCAAATATCAGAATCTTTTGCGGCCAGGCCTAGGTCAGCCGTACCCAGCCAGCTGCCGACAAAATCACTCAAAACTGGATTTGCGTTTAAGGATAATCTTTGCGCTTGCGCAATAATGCCAGATTCCGTTCTCAATTCTCCATTTGCGGCGGCATCCAATAACTGTTGATCAGGTGTTGAGCCAGTGAAGGTATAGGCGAGAAAGGTGGCCATTTCATATCCGGTCAGTTCAAACCCATTTTCATCCAGTTCCGGATTTCCAGGGTTCGGTTCGCCCAATTCATGTCGATACAAAAATTGTGGAGAAGACAGAAGGCCTTCTAACGCAAGTTGCATACCTGCTTTAATATCAGCATCGCTGTCATTGGCAATAGTCGTATATATTGCCACTTCGTTATCTGTTAACGGTCGTCTAAAAATTTTAGGAGCAAGGTTTTCAATCAATTGATCAAGACACTCTTGGTTAACCTCGGTACAACTTAATGCAGGAGTAAAATTTCTATCTGCTGACCATTGAGCAATTTCTTCCGCAACCAGCAGAAAATTACTATAAGAAGATGGCACAATGGAGGCTTGTGTATTGTTCAGGTAAAAACTGATTTGACTATCTGCGGATAATCCATCTGCTGCATTGAAGTCTATACCCAGCAGATCTTCGACACTGTTTTGATATTCCTTATGAGTCAATATTTTTAGCTGCCGAGGGCCATATGCAATGGGAGTTAACACAGGGTCACAGACTACTTCTGCGACCCACAAAGTTTCAATAAAGGTCGCGATATCCTCTGCACATTGCTGTTCGCAGCTTGCAGGGTTTTCTATCGGCATAAATTCAACTATATAGTCAATCAAGCTATCTAGATCACGTTCAGTAGTCAAGGCTGGAAAATTACCCATGCCTTCGCCATGACTACCATGACATCCAGCACACTGGTTTTGATATTTTTGCTGTCCACGAACCAATGAATTGCCTTCAGTCACTAAAACACGTTCAACGTTGGAAGGAAAAGAGGGTACACCGGCATTTAAAGCGATTATTTTATAATCAAATTCGCCACTGTCAGGTAAAGCTTCACTCAACGCGGTGATATTTTCATTCAGTTCGGCTACAGTTTGCCAATTAGCGTCGCCTACCAATTTTCGCCTGACTAAAAAATGTGTTTCATTCTCGCTGTTGTCCCGCCAGCTCAAGTTGGCTTCGGTTGTAACTGCGTTAAATTCGCCTTGTAATGTATCAGGGGCACCAGGAGCCGTCGGTACTAAAACAGGTTCTAAATCTATCTTATTGTTTGCAACATAATTCAAGCGAAAATAGATCGGTACCGCCTCGCCAATCGAGCTTAAATTTGCAATCAGGCGTAACGCTTCTATTCCGTTTGCCATATCAAATGCTTTGCTGTCAATTAACACCGGTTTCAACGTGGAAATGCTAAGTTCTGTGGTTGATTTTTTGCTTATAATGACTTCGGCAGTAACGGATTGTCTAATGCCATGCAGACTGACTTCACCGATTAAGCGATCAATTTTATATTCCCCCGCACTCAAATCAGATAGGATATCGATGTCCAGATTTGCACGAAAATAGGCCGTGGGTAATAATTCAGTTTCAAATAACAGGGATAACAAGCGACTATCCCTTAGTTCAACGCCTGTTGATACATCATTCAAATCCAGTGCAAAGATCACAGCGCCATCTTCGGTGATGCTGCTACTGAGTGCCGAATCGCCTGAGGCATCCTGAAATGTGGCAATTTCAGCCGTATGATCATTTTTTATTGAAACATACTGGACAGAAGATGTATTTCCATCAAGTTGCCAAATGACCTGATTGCTATCGTTGGATAAGGCATTTTCACAAATATCGCCATTAACGACAATCTCATGATCCGCTGCCTGACCAGATTTGTTGGCGATGAAGCCGAAGGTATAACTGCCACCTGAATGAATAACAGGATTCCAACCGGGCGGAGTCGCAGAACATTGATTTTCAGAGCAGTTATAGCTTGCATTCCAACCATTAATAAATGAAGTTTCGCTGGTAAAAGACCAATTTAATTGCCAGTTCTGAATAGATGTATTTTCAGTATTTACAATAGTAATTTCAGCTTTAAAACCTGAATTCCACTCATCAACAACTGCATACTGACATTGCGCCCCATAAGCAAGTTGGCTCACTAACAAACTGATAATGGTCGCTAAGAAAACACTCAGATTGCATAGCTGCTGTGCAGTGCATTTTTTAAAATACCGGGGCAATCTTGAGAATATATTCATTTTCTTTCCTTCCGGCTGTTATTGTTGATTAAATATCAAGGTGAAATTAACAGGCACCGAATAACTAATCACATCCAGACCAGCAAGTTCTTTTAATGCCTCTACACCTGCACCGAGGTTAAAGTCTTCAACATGAAGTAATAGCGGAGCCAGATTTTGGATTAATAAAGTATCCGCTGTCAGTCGGGTGACACTGATTTGAACTAATAAATCGGTGTTGATCCCATGAAGTGAAGCTTGCACACTCAAGCTCAGTTCGCTTACTTCACCTATCGGGATTGCGTCAATTGTGGCTAGATCTAAACTCATAGTTGCTGCGGCTGTATTGAACTGACTGGTTTCAAATAACAGCTCCCGCAGACGTTCATTACGGATATCGATGCCCGACTCTACGCTATTCAGATTGACAAAGACTACCACTTCTCCTGCTGAAGAAATCTCGCCTGTGATATCAGTAAACGTGTGAGTCTCAATGACATGCACGTTTTTGGTGGAAACAAAAAACAAGGAAGATGATTCTGAATCCAGAGTATAACTATGGTTAGTAACCGGTTCTTGAGCAATTACACTAAACTGCTCTATATCAGTAGCTTCATGGCTATCGGTGAGGGTTAATGTAACTCGATAATTTCCTGCATCTAAATAAGTATGGTTTGCAACAGCATCGGTAGAGGTTTGTCCATTACCAAAATCCCAATAAAAACTAAGTTCATCGTCATCTACATCAACCGATTGACTGGCATCAAACACTGTAACCAATGGAATAGTACCCGTGTTGGGTAAAACACTCGCGATGATTTCGGGTGGGGTATTGATGTTGAGATTGCCATCATCACAAATTCCTCCTAATATCGGGGTTTGTACAGATGCGCCTTGCGTTGATTTATTGGAATTGAAACCAAAACTGACGCTACTTCCCGGGTCAATTCGCCCATTGTAAGATTTGTTGCTGGCTTGATAGGGGTTTTGTCCCATTAAATCCGCATTCCACATCTGCGTAATGTTGGCCGAATTATTTGGAAAATCAATTGAAGCTGTCCAGGCAGTAATTGCTTGTTCAGACACATTGGTAATTTCTATCGATGAGGTAAAACCTGAGCCCCATTCATTATTTATGTTGAATTGACACTCAGCCGATTCAGGCTGAGGAAGTTGAGCAAGAATGGAAAGTGTTGTGCTGGAACTCAGTTCACCATCATGAACAGTCAGGGTGACTGAATATTCCCCAGCCTTGGAAAAAGTTCGGCTCGGATTTGGCTCGCTAATGCTCGTGCCATCTTCAAATTGCCATAGATAACTAAGCACATCACCATCCTGATCAGTGGATGCATCCGAGGAAAAATCAATGGTTAAAGGAATGGTGCCTTGAGTGGTTGAGGCTGTGGCTATGGCTTGCGGTGAATGATTCCCATTTTCATTATCACAGATACCGCCAAGAATGGGTGCTTGTGCTGCTGCACCCGCAATTGATTTTTTCGCATTAAAACCAAAATTGATCGAGCCACCCGGCTGTATCGTTTTATTATACGATTTATGACTGGCTTGGTAAGGAGGTTGGCTTGTGATTGATGCGTTCCAGAAATGAGATACGGTGGTGGCATCAGTAAACTCAATGGTAGCTGTCCAGCCATCGACTTGAGATTGGGTATCATTGTACAGGGTGATAGAAGCCGTGTATCCGGAATTCCATTCATTGGTAATTTCAAATTCACAAATTACGGCGAAAGCAGATTGACTACAAAAAGCTGTAATCAACAATAAAAAACTATAGGGTGAAATTTTAATCATTGTTAACCCGTAGAATGCTTTTTTGAGTTAACAAGCATACAGACAAAGCATAGTTACAGCAATACGCCTCCCGTGACTATTGTTCAAATATTGAACAATATCACAATAACAGATTTAGATTAAAGATAAGAGGCAAACTCGTATGGCAGTTATACAAGCATCTCAATCTAAATTCTGTAACAAATCCTGAATCAGATAGGCGCGTATTTGACACGCCTAATGTCTGTATCAATTCTATGATTTACACGCAATTATTGAGGTTTAATTATATGACCTGACCATATAATCCTGCGAGGTGATCGTTTCAAATTGCATATGATCAATAATTACAACTCCTCGAAATAAGTCTGAATTTGAGATGTCTCTGATCAATAAATCTGCCTTTCGAACATATATATTGATATGGCTTAATGCCTTTTGAGGGAAAGATTCTTTACTGATATTTTCTTTTTTTGCTGCCAGTACAGCATTATCAGTCAATATGACTATGTCACCCGATTGGGTGCTATCAAGAAAAGAGTTGGGAACGGGAAAACTGTTGATAATATGTAGCATATGCATTCCTCGATATTTTGTTACAATCGACATTAATTAATTTCCATAAACCACTGAAATTAATTAATATTGATAATAGTCCAAACCAGGAATAAATGATAGTTTTATTTACTTATTTGCAACACTTTTTGCAAATCGACAACAATAAACAGCAAAAAAGCAAAGCCGTGTACCAAGGCTGTCAGTCTCGGATGGGCTGATAGTCT
>SPJK01041295.1_pt1 | contig 22759 bp, 21 predicted proteins | sample 3741771 | NCBI WGS metagenome assembly SPJK01 (sample SAMN10925997, study PRJNA522277) | cold seep metagenome | isolation source: Elba SIP-enriched marine methane seep metagenome, extraction at timepoint T2 | place: Italy: coast of Elba, Mediterranean Sea
ACACATAGGCTGCGGGACTGGATGGAACGGCAAGCCAAATATCCAACGGTCCATACGCAATGAGGTAGGATTTGCCTTTCAACTCAAACGATGTTACGCGACTTGGCTGCCGACTCTGAGCAAGATATTCCGATGCGTTCTCGAACTTCCCTGTCGGGTCATTTACGCGTGACCAACGAAATTCCGAGAGAATCCAGCCCGCGGGGTACGCTAATGCAAGCACCCAAGCAAGGAAAGAGACCATTTTTCTTGATTTCGGATTCATCGCCGCTCAGACTATTCTTCCGCTCAGAAAGTTAGCGTTATTAAAGATTGTACCACCGCCATTGAATCATTTGATTCTTTGCATTGTCAAGGCAAATCCGATCTCAGTCAACATCATACCGGTAGCTGTCGCTCGTGCATCGTTAGGTGGGTGCGAATCCGCACCCAAAAAACAACTCGCCCCCGATGTTGGTCTCAACCCGAATGTTGGACCAACCAAACGAGAAGGGCCTGCAATAACCGGCACCTATGAGATTTGAGCCTCGCGAGAAAATACCCTGAATTGGTACGGTCGACGAAAAAACGGTATCATGCGGGATCGCATTTTCCGGACGATTCAGCACGCGGAGGCACTCACATGGTCGAACTCGCTAACAAGCAGGCTTCAACGACAGTCAATCGAGTTGCCTCGGCGATCACCGACCACCATCACCGACTTGCTCAGTCAGGGAGTCCCGCTGGAGGACGTTCAGAATCTCGCGGGTCACGCTGATCCTAGAACCACGCGCTTATACGACCGGCGAGATCGAAGAGTGACCCGCAATATTGTAGAACGCATTTCCATCTAGCGGTCTGGTCGAGGCACTCAGTGCAATCCATACCGATTCATCTTGTAGTGAAGAGTTCTTACACTGACGCCGAGGGCTTTTGCGGTCTGTTCTCGGTGGCAGTCGTTGGCGGCGAGGGCGGATTGAATGGCGGTTTTCTCGGCGGCTTCTGTGACTTCAGCCAGCGAGCGGGATTCGGTCGACTCGGATGCGGTGGCTGGCTTTAGGTCGCCGGGAAGATCAGTGGGCGAGATAGCGTCGCCAGCAACGGTGACGACCAGTCGTTCGATGACGTTGCGGAGTTGACGGATGTTTCCGGGCCAGCTTGCTGCAACAAGGACTTTCATTGCATCAGCATCGATCGTTTTGTCTGGACGGCGGTGACGAGAGCAGAAATGACTCAGGAAGTGATTCGCAAGTAGCGGGATGTCGTCGCGTCTTTGACGCAACGGTGGCACTTCGATTGGGACGATATTTAAGCGATAGAAGAGGTCTTCTCGAAAAGTGCCGTCCTCGACAAGCTGCTGAACGTCACGATTTGTGGCGGACACGATACGAGCATCGGATACCAAGCTCTCTTCGCCGCCGACGCGATTGAACTGACCGGTTTCGAGGACGCGGAGCAAGTCAACCTGACTCTTCGCGGGAATCTCGGTGATCTCGTCGAGGAACAGCGTGCCGGTTTTTGCGACTTCAAAGCAACCGGGCTTTTGTCGTGATGCACCAGTGAACGCCCCTTTCTCGTGACCGAACAATTCGCTTTCGAGCAGTGATTCCGGGAGCGCTCCGAGATTCACAGCGACAAAAGGGTTGGTCGAACGGGCGCTGAGGTCGTGGATCGCTCGGGCGATCAACTCCTTGCCCGTTCCGCTTTCGCCCTGAATCAGGACGGTCGCGTCCGTGTCTGCAACCTGCCGAACCTGAGTCAACACTTCTTTTAGGGCTCGGCAGTTGCCAACGATTCCTGAGACCTCGCCGACTTCGGCAAGCTTGTCCTTGAGTTGCCGATTCTCTGTTTGCAGTTGATGGTGTTCACGTGCCTTGGCGACTTGCTGACGGATCAGATTCAGGTCGACGGGCTTGGTAATGAAGTCGAATGCACCGCGTCGCATTGCATCGACGGCTGTTTCAACTGTCCCGTGAGCCGTAATGACAATGGCTGTTGTGCCGGGTTTGCGTTGCTGGACGAGTGACACCAGCTCTAACCCATCTCGGTCACCGGGGAGCCTCACATCGGCGATGACGAGCTGAAAATGACCGGCGTCGAACTTGTCTAACGCTTCGTTGACGGTCCCAGCGGTTTCAATACCGCTCGCTTCCTTCTGCAAGCCTTTAGCCAGCCCGGAGCGAATGTTGGGTTCGTCGTCGACGATCAGAATGTGAAATTCTTCATCCATGCATGCTACTCAGATTGATCGGTGTTCGTTGGACGGATTGGCAGAGTCATTTCAAAAGTCGTTCCCGTGCTGGAGGATCGAAACGTAAGGCTGCCGTCGTGCTGCCGCATGATCTTGTCGGACATTGCCAGTCCCAACCCCGTGCCGGCGCCTTTGGTAGTGAAGTAGGCATCAAACACCTTGTCATGCAGTTCAGCGGGAATTCCGGCACCAGAATCGGTGACTTCAATTCCCGCCACAGCGTTTGATTGGAAGGCCCTGATCGTGACAGACCCACCATCGGGCATCGCATCCAGTGCATTTAGCAGCAGATTAAGCAAAACCTGTTCCAATCGGACTTGGTCGGCGAAGATGGTAGGCAAATCGTCTTCTGGAACCTGCGTGTTAAGGGTGACTTGATGCTGTAGTGCAGTCGGGCGAACCAACTCGACCTGCCGCTTGATGAGTTCCTGCAAGTCGACCGATCCGAGGTTGAGCCGGTCGATCGATGCGAAGTCACGGAAGCCTTCCAGAACACCACCGATGCGAGAAACCTCAGTCTTGATGACGCCAAGCATCTGTTGTGTTTCGTCCGATTTGTCGCCGGCGTCAATTTCTTCTTCGAGCAACTGCACGTGAAGCGACAGTGCCGCAAGCGGGTTTTTGATCTCGTGATGAAGCCCAGCAGCCAGCGTTCCCAATCCCATGTATTTTTCCATCCGACGCATGCGATCTTCGATCAGCAGACGCTCCGTGATATCGCGAAGCTGCAAAACATTGCCGATCTCGTTGTCTTCATGGTCGCTGAGCGTCTGGCAGAAGGCACGAAACGTCCGCTCAGAGCCGTTCCCGTCAATAGTGAAGTCTCGCGTCATCGCGACGTTTTTTTCCACTTGCCACTGGGTGCGAAAATCGTCGAGCGGAAGCTTGTCCGACAACATCGACAACGGCTGCCCAACGCATTCCTCCTGTGGACCGAGCAATTCCAACCCGCGGCGGTTGATGCTGGTGACGTTGCCAACGGCGTCGGTTGTGATCACTGCCTGATCCATGCTGCTAAGAATGTCACCTGCGAGCGCTTTGATGTCACGTAGCGATTCCTGCGAGGAACGGTAGGCACGCCACAGCAACACGACTGCGAAGCCGGTCACGACCAGATTCAGTACGACCAGCATCGTCAGTCGAAACTGCCAGCGAAGTTCGCCAGCCAGCACCTCCGCCGATTCCGTTGCATCTTCCGGCAGTTTGCGAATCAGCTCATCGACGATTTCTTGTTCGCGGAGGAAGTCGACCATCACCCAGATCGTGACACCAAGCGCAGCGGCACTCATCAACAGCAGGCCGACTACGGCCAACCGGTACGTTTTCCCCGTCTCTGTAGAATAAACTCTGAACATAAAGTGATCGACTATCGGGCGATCTGCAATCACATCGCCATTGTTGGAATATCGTTACAATGGCTCGAACATCAGCAAATTACCGGCCAAAAGTTACCAAATAAGGATCGTCCCATGCGGCACTCGCCAATACAACTCCCTCGAAGGGCCAAACGACGCCCAAAACGACGAACGATGCCAGGCGCTGTGCCGGGGCAACTTGTTCCTCATCCCCACGCGTCAGATTCAAAGATCCATGTGATCCAGTACGACGAACAGAATTGCGACTCGCGTGAACTGAAGGCGGGAGACATCAAGCAATTGATGCGAGCAAAATCCAAGGGCGATGACGTTACGTGGATCGACGTAAAAGGGCTCGGCAGTGTCCAGTTGATTCACGAGATCGGCGAGGCATTTGGCTTGCATCCGCTGGCACTCGAAGATATCGTGAATGTTCATCAGCGACCGAAAGTCGAGATGTACGGCGACCATCTGTTTGTGATTGCCCGGTCACACATTCCGGGAACACTTGATTCGGAACAGGTCGCGATGTTTCTCGGTCGTGACTTCGTCGTCACGTTTCAGGAAGATAATGTTGACTGTCTTCAGCCGGTTCGCCGACGAATCGAATCTGCACAAGGTCGAATCCGCGAGCGAAAGGCCGATTATCTGCTGTATGCACTGATCGATGTCGTCGTTGACGGTTACTTTCCTGCACTGGAAGATTACGGCGAACGACTAGATGCTCTCGACGATCGCATTTAGAAGTAACAGGAGCGGGACCTCATCGACGAAATTCACCGCGTTCGTAGCGAACTGCTTTCCATCCGTCGCGCTGTTTGGCCACTGCGAGAAACGATCAACTCGCTGATTCGCGATTCCGGCAAACTCGTCCACGACGAGACTGACTTGTATCTTCGTGACTGTTATGACCACACGGTGCAAATCATCGATGTCGTCGAGACGGACCGCGAGCTGTGTGCCGACCTACGTGACTACTACTTGACAGTCGCCAGCAATCGGATGAATCAGGTGATGAAATTCCTGACCATCATAGCCACGCTGTTCATCCCGCTCAGCTTTGTTGCGGGTCTGTATGGAATGAACTTCAACACGCAAGCATCGACGTGGAACATGCCGGAACTGAACTGGACGATGGGGTATCCGTTCGCGCTCGGGCTTATGACAGCGATTGCCGGAGGGCTCATTGCTTTTTTCTGGCGACGTGGTTGGCTGAGCTAAACGGCCTGCAATATCTTGCAGATTACGTGCAGAGAACTGCAGATTGGGGCGTGAAAACCTCTGACAATACGATTGGCACGCAGAATGCGTCTAGCCGCTGGGTTGAGTTGGAATCTCGTTGTTCCTGCACCGCATGAAAGGATGTCCTAAGAATGAGTCACCACAGCCCCGGCTACAGTATCACTGTTCGCCTTCGTTACCGTGATCTTCCGGGATCACTTGGGCGCATCACGTCGATGATTGGTCAGCAGGATGGACTGATCGGCGCTGTCGATGTTGTCGATACTCGTGAAAATGACATCGTTCGCGACGTCACAATCAGTGTCTCGAATGTCGAGCATGGCGAGCGAGTCGTCGACGGACTTCGCTCGATCCCTGAAGTGGAAGTTGTGAACGTCTCGGACCGAGTGTTTTTGATGCATCTCGGAGGCAAGCTGGAGGTCACGTCGCGAGTCCAGATCAAGAATCGCGATGATCTTTCGATGGCATACACTCCGGGAGTGGCACGCATCTGCAAAACCATTTTTGAAGACCCTGAGTCCGCATTCTCGCTGACAGTTCGGCGCAATATGGTTGCCGTTGTCAGTGACGGGTCGGCCGTTCTTGGTATGGGAAACATCGGTCCGGCTGCCGCGATGCCGGTGATGGAGGGTAAGGCTATTCTGTTCAAAGAGTTTGGTGGCGTCGATGCATTCCCCATTTGTCTCGATACGCAGGACACGAAAGAAATCATTTCCATTGTCAAAGCCCTTGGCCCTACGTTCGGCGGCATAACCTCGAAGATATCTCGGCACCTCGATGCGTCGAAATTGAACGGCGGCTGGAAGCAGAGCTTGACATCCCCGTCTTTCACGATGATCAACATGGCACTGCAATTGTCGTTCTCGCGGCTCTGCGGAACGCTGTCATTGTCGTCGGGAAGTCGCTTGAGTCGATCCGCGTTGTGATCAACGGAGCTGGAGCGGCGGGCGCTGCGATTACTCGTCTGCTGCTGCACTGCGGCGTGACGAACATCGTGGTCTGCGACCGAACGGGCGCGATACACAGCGGGCGTCCCGGTCTGACGGACTTGAAGCAGTGGATCGCGGAATATACGAATGGTGAACTCACCAGCGGAAGCTTGTCTGATGTCATCGCGAGCGCGGATGCGTTCGTCGGTGTCTCCGCACGCGATACCCTGAGTGTTGCCGACGTGAAACGCATGGCTGACAAGGCCATCGTGTTTGCTCTCGCCAACCCTGATCCTGAGATTTCCCCGGAAGACGCTGCAGGCCATGTCGCAGTAATGGCAACAGGTCGCTCTGACTATCCGAATCAGATCAACAACGTTCTCTGTTTTCCCGGACTGTTCCGCGGTTTGCTCGATGTACGGGCTTCCGGCGTGAACGACCAGATGAAGGTGGCTGCTGCCGAAGCCATCGCTTCCACTATCAGCGAAAACGAATTGCATCCCGAATACATCGTTCCAAGTGTCTTTGACCGTCGTGTCGCCTCCGCCGTAGCGGACGCGGTATCGAGGACCGCCATCGAAACGGGATTTGCAAAACGCCCGCAAGTGCCCGGTATGCCGGCAGAGACTCACCAGTGAACGCAGAAACCGAAACAAATGGCTTCGACCATGTCGCTCGTTTCCTGTTTGAAAATTCGCTGTTCCTCATCGGAGGATCGTTCGCGGCGTTGTTTTGGGCGAATACGAACTTTGATTCGTACCAACAGTTGTTGCACACATCGCTACTGCCCGGATCAAACGACGAAGGTTACTCGCTGCTACACGTGGTGAATGACGGCCTGATGGCGTTGTTCTTTGCGATGGCTGCGAAGGAGGTCTGGGAATCTCTGTTGCCCGGCGGGAAATTGTCAACTTGGAAGACGGCAGCGACTCCATTGATGGCCACGCTCGGCGGAGTACTGATGCCCGCTTGCATCTATGCCCTTGGATGCTCTCTGTTCGGCGAGTGGGAGAAGCTTGGTCGCGGCTGGGCGATTCCGTGTGCCACTGACATCGCCTTCAGTTACCTCGTTGCCCGCATCATCTTCGGAGCACGACATCCTGCGATTTCATTCCTGTTGTTGTTGGCCATCGCCGACGATGCGGCTGGCTTGATGATTCTGGCCGTGGCGTATCCGCAAGAAACTCTTCAACCACAGTGGCTGTTGGGTGTGGTCGCGGCTGTTGTCATCGGCCTCATTCTTCGACGATTGAATGTACGCAGCTTTTGGTGGTATCTGATTGGACCGGGAGTCTTGAGTTGGCTGTCGTTTCACTACGCTGGGATTCAAGCGGCACTTGGGCTGGTTCCCATCATCCCGACTTTGCCACACGCGACGCTCGATCCGGGATTGTTCGAGGAACATGCAAAACATCAGGACACACTCAGCGAATTTGCTCGCTGGTGGAAGAATCCGGTCGAACTGATCCCGGCTTGTTCGGGCTAGTGAACGCTGGTGTGGTTTTCTCCAACACTGGTCCAGCAACGTGGCTGGTCCTCAGTGGGCTGCTGATCGGCAAGCCGGTCGGTATCACGCTGTTCACTTTCGTCGGCGAAAAGCTCTTCGGGTTGAAGTTGCCCGACGGCATGTCGTACCGCCACGTTATCACGATGGGAGTCGTCGCCGCGATTGGCTTTACGGTCGCCCTGTTCGTGTCATCGGCTGCGTTCGGCGAACCCGGACCGATTCAGGATTCCGCAAAGATGGGAGCACTCGGCAGCTTTGTCGCCGCGATCATTGCGGTTATTGTCGGACGACTACTCAGAGTGTCGGCGGAGGCGTTACCTGAAACTCAGATGGAACACTCTGCTGGTGACTGATCGCGATTGTCTTATTGCGACTCGTCTCACCCGCGATGACCTCGACGCTGGACTTCGGAACGCCGCACAGTTTGGCGAACCAGCGAATCAGGTGAGCGTTCGCTTTGCCGTCGACCGGCGGTGCCGTGATTGTCACCTTCAAACGATCGCCAAGCAATCCGGCGATGGAGTCTTTCGATGATCGTGGAACGACCTTCAGTCGCAGATGAAGTTCACCGTCTTTCCAGTCAAAATGCGACATGCCTAAATCGGAGGCAGTGTTCGGTCACCCGGCGTGGCTGGTTCGACATCTTCGATTGGCTGAAACGCATTCTTCTCAGGGGTATAACCAAAGACTTCGCCGGTCTCGAACTTGTAGACCCAACCGTGAAGCTTCAGGTTGCCCCGTCCCACTGCGGCGGCAACTGACGGGTGAGTCTTCAGGCTTTCGAGTTGCACCAAGACATTTTCTTCAACCGTCAGCGTCAGACGTTTGGCTGGATCGGTCAGGTGCTTGTAATTTTCGTTGACGATCCGACGTGTTGCTTCCGCGTGCTTCAGGTATTCCTTGACCGCTGGCATTTGTTCGATGGAATCCGGATCAAGTAGCCCCGCCATCGCCCCACAGTGTGAGTGGCCGCAGATGATAATGTCTTTGATTCCAAGAGCCATCACCGCGTACTCGATCGTACAGGCCTCCCCGGCGAAAACGCTTCCGTAGGGTGGAACGATGTTCCTGGCGGTTCGTTGAATGAAAAGTTCGCCCGGTTTGTCTGTGTCAATCGGATCGGGTCGATGCGCGAATCCGGGCAGGTGATAAACAAAGCCAGTGGATTCTGGCCATCGGCCAGCGTCTCGAACAGCTTCTGGTCCTGACTGAATGATTCCGATCGGAATTTGTGGATTCCGTCAACGAGTTTCTGCATGAGATTAGATTCCTATTTTTAGTGCACCCAGCGAGTGCAGCGTATTGCACTTGGCCTGCAAGCATTTGCACGTCCGTTTGGCTTCGATTGTAACGCTTTGGGGTTATTTTCGCTGCGCCACGGCTCTTACCTTGTTCTTTCGCCGCAAAATCACGGGGGGCTCGCGGATTTCGTCTGAAACCACTCTCTGACGCCATCGTGGACGTTGCCGCTCGAACGCGAATGGCACACGGCTTGCGTTTATGAACGGTAAGCCCATCCCAACAGTCCTGCGGCACGCCCGAGGCTCGGCATGGAACGCCAGTTTACTGAACCTCAACCAACGACTGGGGCACGACGTGCCGACCGCAGAACTCGAAGACGATCCGACCTCACTGAATGACCACGCCGCGGAATCGGTGCGGCACATGGTCGAGCATGCCGCTCATTTCCTTCCGGCTCAGGGGCCGATTGAAGTATTCGTTCATCACAACACGCTACACGCCTTCGAGGAACAGTCGTTTCACGAGGCAGTCAAATCGGGACTCGCCCGATACGGTGCTGCACCCTATTTCACGGAGCCAGAGTATCGCCGACTCTACGCCGAGGGTCGGATAACCGACGAGGACTTGGAAGCGGTCATACAGGACGATCTCGGTGACCGAGCAAGCGAGCAGATCAACGGACTTGGTACTCGTTGCGAAATTCGGTATGCGATGCTGCGGCACCCACTGCATATCGGACCGGATGCGGAGCTTCGTTGGGTCGTCGCGGAAACCGATGCCCTACAGCTTTTTCGAGAACGCACAACTCAGATCAATCGTTCTCGCATCGTGTCCGCCGCGAAGAAGTGGCTTCAGGATCCGGCCGACACGCCGGAAGCAATCCACGATCAAAATGGGCTCTTGAAAAAGTTCGGGCCTAACTTCAGCAACTGGTCTGACTCGGCGTGGGAATCATTCGCATTGCATCTGCTCTGGCGAAGATGCCTCGCTGGCGTGAAATCATTCACGCCAGCGAGTTTGCCACAAACCTATGTCCGCCCGCGTGACTTGCTGCTTCATGCAACCGGCGAAGACATTGACCGACACGTTCACGAAGTTTTAATTCGATTCTGTGCAGCCTACGTCGATCAAGGTTACTCCGATTGGTTGCTGCCGAATCTCGATCAGGGGTTCTTTGAGTCCTTCGTGTCGCTGTACTCGGAAAGCTCTCGCGGGCTTGATCGTTGGCTCAAACGATTGCCCGACGAACTGTCGTTTCTGCGAAACAGCAACGCGACAGCAGAGGCGTCCATCGAAGTCTCTCTTCGTGAGCTTAGAATTGCCAAGTCCGATCGAGAGGAATTCATCACACAGTCGCTGCTCGCACTTGGCGGCTGGGCCGGAATGATCTGGCAACTGGAATCGGGTGTGGACTGGGTGGTGCATTCGATTCCAAAGGGTTCGCTCGTTGGAATGCTTGCCGTGCAGTTGATTATGGAGAAGCATGCGATCCGAAAAATTGGGGCGGAAACGTTTGGTGAATCTAACTCCATCGCAACGATTGTCGAATCAGCACAGAAACGGCAGAGCGATCCCGCTCCGCTGAACCGTGAACGGGGAGCTTTCCTGCTGTTTCAGGTCGCACAAATGCTTGGCTGGACGCCATTGGAGCTACACCAACTTAGCGAAGCGGAGTGGAAGCAGCTTTCTGAGGAAGTCGAAGGCTTCGACGGCATCGAACGCCGACGCATCTTTCACGAAGCGTACGAACGCAAGTATCACCACGCCGCGATCAACGCATTCTCAAAGCATGCGACACAAAGACGCGAGATTGAATTACCGTGGACCGACCGTCCGGACTTTCAAATCGTCACTTGTATCGACGACCGAGAAGAATCGTTTCGTCGACATCTGGAGGAAGTGCAACCACGCTGCGAAACCTTTGGAGCCGCCGGTTTCTTTGCCGTGGCGATCTACTATCGCGGAGCAGCAGATGGTTTTTACAAACCGCTTTGTCCGGGCGTGATCACACCAGATCACTACGTGCAGGAAGATGTCGGATACACGTTTGAAGGCGTCCATCAGGGGCGGGCAGAGTTGCGTCGTCGTCTGGGACTTGCGGGCCACTTGTTTCATACTCGAAGCCGTACGTTTCTTGGTGGCATCTTTGCGGGCATCGTTGGGTCGCTGGCGACTATCCCGCTCGTCGCTCGTGTTCTCTTCCCTCACCTGACAGCTCGTATCCGGCGACGTTTCGGTTCGTTGCTGCAGCCGCCCCCGGTCACGCATTTGCAATTGGAGAGATATTCCGAAGAGCCGGGGCCAACCGATGAGCACATTGGCTACACGACGGATGAAATGGCAAGTGTCGTTGTCCGTCTGCTGCAGGACATGGGTTTGACGAATTCGGAAGACTTTTCACGCCTGTTTATCGTTTGCGGTCATGGTTCATCCAGTCTCAACAACCCGCATGAGTCTGCTTATTGCTGCGGTGCCTGTGCGGGAAAACGCGGAGGCCCGAATGCTCGTGCGTTTGCCGAAATGGCGAACGACTGGCGAGTTCGAGCACTTGTCGCTCAACAAGGCATCACCATTCCAAATGACACGACGTTCGTAGGAGCCTATCACAACACGTGTGATGACTCGGTCGTGTTCTACGATCTGGACCAGCTTCCGTCGTCACACCGCGAAGATTTTGAGTCCGCTTGGGATGCGATCGAAGAAGCACGCCGCAGGAACGCACACGAACGTTGCCGACGATTTGTTTCCGCACCGCTGGATATCTCGACCAAGGACGCACTTCGGCATGTCGAAGCGAGAGCACAGGACATTTCTCAGGCTCGACCGGAATACAACCACGCGACCAATGCGTTGTGCGTCGTCGGCCGCCGAGACTGGTCACGCGGGCTGTTTCTCGATCGTCGAGCGTTCCTTACGTCCTACGATCCAACTCAGGACGACGAAGAACATTCGATCCTGCTTCGTATTCTTTCAGCCGCGATCCCCGTGTGTGCGGGGATCAATCTCGAATACTACTTTTCCTGCGTCGATTACAAGAACTACGGATCGGGCTCCAAGCTTCCGCATAACATCGTGTCGCTGCTTGGCGTGATGGAAGGAACATCCAGCGACCTGCGGACCGGGCTGTATCAGCAGATGGTCGAGATTCATGAACCGTTGCGGATTCTTTTCCTGATTGAAACGACGCCAGAAGCGATGCTGTCGATCATGCAGCGTAACGAAGGGATCGCGAGGTTATGTCAAGGCGGCTGGTCGCATCTGGCTGTCATCGACGCAGAAACATCACAGGTTCACGTTTTTCGCGATGGCAAGTTTGAACCGTTTGATACAAGTGACGGCGAACTAACACAACTCTCTTCTTCGCGGGAGTGTTACGAAGGCGAGCGTGATCACCGACCGTTCTTTTCGATCGCAGAAACGGAGGTGTCGTCATGACGCTTGAATCCGTACTGCAATTCCTCGGACTTGTTGTTGTTGCGAGTCCCGCCGTGTTGCTGGCCGTTCTCGGGTTGCCTCTGCTTTGTGGCTTCAAACTCAGCGAAAGCGTTCAGGTCGGGCTGACAAAGGCTGGCGTTGTGATTGGCCTCTTGGCATCCGTCGCGATTTTGGTGCTGATGCTTGCAACCGGACTGCGTCACGTTCCGATCGAACTCGGTAATTGGGTATCGATCGAGCAGGAACACTTTCATTTTCACTTGAAGTTTGTGTTCGATCGCCTGTCCGTTCCATTTGCGATTCTGTCTTTTGTGCTGTGCGGCACGGTGGGAGCCTTCGCTTCGGTCTATCTGCATCGCGAGAAGGGCTACGCAAGATTCTTCTTGCAGTATGCCCTGTTCTTACTGGGTATGGTCGTTTCGTCACTGGCGGGCACCATCGAAACACTTTTCTTCGGCTGGGAATTGGTCGGACTGTCTTCGGCGTTACTTGTCGCGTACTTCCACGAACGACCGGGGCCAGTACGCAACGGGCATCGAGTCTGGACAACCTATCGTCTAGCTGACGCCGCGTTTCTCGTGGCAGCTTTGACGATGCATCATCTGACCGGGGCCGGGGACTTCGATGTCCTGATGGGTTCCGGACCGTGGCCGGAAGGTGTGGCCGCAATTAGCTCGTGGTCCGCACTGGCCGTTGGGTCACTACTACTGCTGGCGGCGGCTGGAAAGTCTGGCATGGTGCCGTTCTCTGGCTGGTTACCGCGAGCAATGGAAGGGCCAACTCCTTCGAGTGCCGTCTTCTACGGTGCTTTGTCCGTTCACTTGGGAACATACCTGCTGTTGCGAGTCAGCCCGTTGCTGGACGTTTCATTACCGCTGCGAATTCTCGTGATCACGTTGGGTTTGATTTCCGCCGTGTTTGGAACACTTGCATCGCGGGTGCAAAGCGACGTGAAAAACTCATTGGCTTTCGCGTCGTTGACTCAGGTCGGAATCATCACCATCGAGATCGGTCTCGGCCTGCGGTACATCGCTCTGATTCACATGATTGGCCACGCCTGCCTGCGAACGCTTCAACTGCTGCGAGCACCTTCCGTGCTGAAGGATCATCAAATGCTTGAAGATGCGGTGGGCGAGCATTTAACTGGTGACGAAGTCAATCCTGCGGAAACCACCACTGGCTTTCAGCTCTGGCTTTATCGGTTCGCACTGCATCGCGGATACCTCGACGCAATGATCGATAATTGCGTCGTGCGACCATTCACTGCGGTGTTTCGGTGGTGCGACGGTATGGAGCGACGCTGGACGAACCTGCTGTCCGGTGGCCCGTCTCGTGAATCCGATCAAGTTTCGCCCTACAGCGATTCACTGGAGGACGTGGCCTGATGTCAGAACTTCATCTCCCTTGGCTTGAACTCTCTGTGCTGTTGCCGCTGGTCGGAGCAATCTGGGTTTCGTTGCTGACGAACCGCGACCGGGCGAGGACAGTTTGCACCATCGTATGTGCTGTTACGCTCGTCTGTGCAATCGGGGAATGGCTCGATTTTGCAATGCTCGGAACATTTGAAGCTCACGATCATTGGGACCTGTTACAGTCGATCTTTCATCGTGATGTGTTCGTTATCGATGAGTTGAGTGCCCCGCTGTTACCGCTGGGGGCTCTCCTGTATTTGACTAGCGTGATGACGACGCTGCGAACCAAGAGCAATCGCTTTTCGTTTCATTGGACGCTCGTCTCGGAATCAATTCTGTTGGCAACGCTTGCGTGCCGTAGTCCGTGGTTGATCATTGCCTTGCTGGCCATCGCCACGATTCCGCCGTGGCTGGAACTACGGAAGCGAGGCCAATGCACGCGAGTCTTTGTGATCCACATGGCGTTGGTTGTAACGCTGCTGGTGGCGGGGCAGGCCCTTGCTGGCTCGACAGCCACGGCGGCAAATCCGCCAATCCTTGCCGGGTGCCTTTTGACTGCCGGAGCATTACTTCGCAGTGGAGTCTGTCCGCTGCATTGCTGGATGACCGACCTGTTCGAGAAAGCAACGTTTGGGACTGCGTTACTCTTTGTGACTCCCATGACCGGAGCTTACGCGGTAATGCGATTAGTATTTCCGATCGCACCCTCTTGGGCATTGCAGAGCATCGCGATCCTGTCGCTGGCGACTGCGGTCTACGCGGCTGGCATGGCATTGGTGCAACGGGATTCGCGGCGATTCTTCTGTTACCTCTTCCTCAGCCATTCATCCTTAGTGCTCGTCGGTTTGGAAATGGCCACGCCGATTGGACTCGCCGGAGCATTGTGCGTTTGGCTGAGCGTTGGAATCTCTCTGCTCGGGTTCGGACTCGCCCTGCGTTGTGTTGAAGCTCGCACGGGACGCCTGACGCTCGACAATTTCCACGGCCTCTATGAACACACGCCGTTTCTGGCGGCGATGTTCCTGCTGACCGGATTAGCTTCGATCGGCTTTCCCGGCACGGTCGGATTCATTGGGACAGAACTTCTCGTCGAAGGAGCAGTCGAAGTCTATCCGTTCGTTGGACTAGCTGTTGTCGCCGCAGCGGCGATGAACGGTGTGGCTATTGTCAAAGCCTACTTCCACGTCTTCACCGGAACGCGACACACGTCGACCGTAAAAATGGACTGCCGCCCATCGGAACGCATCACGATCCTCGTGATGGTCGTTCTGATCATTGGCGGCGGATTGATTCCTCAACCCGGCGTGGAATCACGCTACCACGCCGCCCGAGCGTTGCTTGAACATCGCGGCGTCGAACAAGTAGACGACTCCGACGGGAGCGATGGATCGCACTCGGCTCACTCTGAAACACTCACCAAAAATGCAGATAGCGAATAGAAAAATGACTGACAAAGTGGAAAGCGAAGAGACACCACGTGGCAACGCCTCCGGCTTCGCCAAATACTTTAAGCAGGACATCGTTTCCGGATTGCTGGTCTTCCTGATCGCATTGCCGCTGTGTCTCGGTATCTCGCTGGCCTGCGGATACCCGCCGATTGCAGGCATCTTCACTGCTATCATCGGTTCGGTCCTGACGACGTTCATCAGCAACAGCGAATTGACCATCAAAGGTCCGGCCGCAGGATTGATCGTGATTGCCATTGGCTGCATCGAAGACTTCGGCGGCGACGGAATGACCGGCGGATGGACCGACGCCGATTTGATGGCTTACAAAGCTGCGTTGGCGGTCGGTGTCGCAGCGGCGGTCATTCAAATTCTGTTCGGCCTGTTTCGCGGCGGAATCCTCGGCGAGTTCTTCCCGATCTCAGCCGTTCATGGAATGCTGGCAGCGATCGGTGTCATCATCATCATCAAGCAGTTTCCGGTAGCTCTTGGCGTTACAGCTGGTGGTGAACCGCTGGAAATGCTCAAGGAAATGCCGCACTACATTGCGGAGGCCAATCCGGCGATCGCGGCCATCGGTATCGTCAGCATTTTGATCATGTTCTTCTGGCCGCTTGCCGGGAATCGTGTTGGCATCCTAAAGAAGATTCCTTCACCCATGATCGTTTTGCTCGTCACCGTACCGATGGGCTTCGGCTTCGACTTGCTTCACGAACACTCTTACACATTGCAGGGACATGAGTATCAACTCGGTGAGCAATATCTGGTGAAGATGCCGCATCGTGTCTTTGGCATGTTCGACGATGTGACATCACCCGACTTTTCGGCACTGGCTCAGATGAAGGCGTGGAAGTGGGTGGTGATGTTTTTCATCATCGGCAGCCTTGAATCGCTGCTTAGCGCGAAGGCCATCGATCTGCTCGACCCTTGGAAACGCAAAACAAACATGAATCGCGATGTGGTCGCGGTTGGTCTCGGTAATCTTTGCGTCTCATTGGTAGGCGGATTGCCAATGATCTCGGAGATCGTTCGTTCCAAAGCAAACATCGACAACGGGGCACGCACCCGCTTTGCCGATATGTGGCACGGCATCTTCCTGCTAGTTTGTGTCGCGTTAATTCCGACGATTCTCCATGAGATTCCACGCGCTGCACTGGCCGGAATGCTTGTCTACACCGGATACCGCCTCGCTCATCCCACTGAGTTCATTCACATTTGGCGAATCGGCAAGGAGCAACTTGCGATCTTTGTGATAACACTGATGGTTGTCCTCGCAACAGACCTGCTAATCGGTATTGCTGCTGGCATTATCTTGAAGATGGTTATCCACGTCGCGAACGGCGTGCCCATCAAGTCGTTGTTCAAACCTTACATCGAGGTTCAGGAAGTCAACAACAATACGAGTTTGATTCTCGCCCGCGAGTCAGCAGTGTTCAGTAATTGGATTCCGTTCAAACGCCAAATCGAAGACATAGGACTAGTTCAGAAACGCAACCTGATCGTCGACGTATCCAGTACGAAGCTTGTTGATCACAGCGTGATGGAGAAGCTGGAAGAAATGGAACGCGACTTCGAGCAGGAAGGACTGAGTTTTGAAGTTCGCGGTCTCGATGCCATGCAACCGCTGGCCGACAATCCCCATGCGGCACGCAAAGGCGGATTGGCAACCATGCGACGGCTGACGGTCATTGCTGACGAGGCGATCGAACAATGGTTGGAAGAGCAGTTCGTGGAACTGGGTGCGACCGGTTTCACATCGCAACCATGCAGCGGAGCCGGGCGTCGCGAACTGGAAGGCGGCGTTGTATCAGCGAACTCCAAGGCTCGTATCGAGGTCGTCTTGTCGCACGAAACCTGCGAAGCAATCTTGGCGTTCCTACGCAGCGAAGTACTTCCGGAGCATCAGGTGACCGCCTGCGTTGAGACGGTCGATGTTGTCAGACGAGATCATTTCGACGTAATTACATCGGAGGCGAGCGAATGAAACCACTTACCAAGCGAATTCACGATTTTGACCGTCATTGGTTTGGTTCGGCGTCTGAACTTTGCCAACGCGAAGAGACACCGACGCCATCGATCATGCTACTTGGCTGTCCTGACCACGGCATGTTGCCGCATGGTCTGCCTGTCCAGAATCCGATGTCTTTTCTTGTCGCTCAGTGGTTGGGGTTCGCCATTCCTCCTTTCACGAAGAGGTGTTCTGAAACAGTTGAGACACTGGAGGAAGCAGTGCTTGGACATGAAGTAACGGACTTCATCGTGTGCTCGCACACGAATTGCGGAATCTGTCAAAATTGGTTGGCGGCACCATCAAATTCCAAGAAGGCAATTGGCAGAGAGACGATCACGCCCACGCTCGAATTCATCGACAAGCACTATGACGATGTGTTCGACATGGAACGATTCGGTCTGCTTCTTCGCGAGCACGTCCTCCTGCAACTTGAGAGTCTAATCGAGTATCATTTCGTTAGAAGCCGACTGAATGACGGTCGAATGAAGCTCCACGGTTGGGTCTTCGATGAAGGAACAAGGCGAATCAGGGCGTACGATGCCTTGGTCGGCGACTTTGTTTCAGTCGAAACCGATGCATGTGCCCCAGTTACTACCTGAGAAACGAATAAAAGCGAACGATGACAATTGAACTCAAAAAGTCACTGCACAACTTCAACCCGGATCACTTCGGCGGCCTCAATGATTTCCTCTCGACTGCCGACAGCAACCAGCGCGATACGCTGATGATCGCCTGTGCGGATCACGGCTCGGCCCCTGACAACGTTTCGTTTGCCGGTACGGACCGTTTTTTCATTCTCCAACACATCGGTGAATCCGTTCCGCCACCAGAAGACCGCAATCCGGACAACTTGTTTGGGTCAATTCAAGTTGGTTTTGACAAATATGACTTACGTCACGCGGTCGTCTGCGGACATCTCGGTTGCGGTGTGATTCCTACTTGGCTGAGAGACAACACGGGCCGCGATACCGGAAATCTTCGAGCACACTTTTACGCTGCGGCTGTGAAAGCCGTCGACACAACCTATCCCGAACTCACCGGCGAAGCCTACGTCGAGCGTGTAATCTGCGAACACGCGATTTTCCAGCTTGAGAATTTGCAGGCAAACCCTTTCATTCGCGAGAAGCTCGACGCCAACAAGCTCAAACTGCACCTGTGGATCGTCAATGACGAAACAGCCCGCGTACTAGCATTCGACCCTCACAAGGGAGACCTTGTCCCCATCGAGGAGATGCGATGACAAAACAACCACATGCCAGCCTGCTGTGGCTCGGTATCATCCTTGCGGTTGCACAACACTCTTACGCCCAGAATGCGAACCCTTCGCGGGGCTTTCAACTGGGCCTTCAGGCATGGCTACATGGACAAAAACGTCTTAGTAGAAATGCCAAGAGATACCAAAGGCCCAGCGATGAAGGGTCGCCCAATCACTGGCGAGGAATTCGAAAGGATGCTCTTAGCCACCGATTCCGTTCTGAAGCAAGAGAAGCCACGGCACGAGATGCGCAAACTTCTCAACGGATTGTGGTTCTCTGGACTCCGACTCGGTGAATCGCTCGAGTTATCTTGGAGCGATTACGAACAGCCAGTTATCTCTGGGATTGATGGCCGACGCCCAATGATCGAGATGCCTGCCAGTTTTGACAAAGCAAGGAAATCAAGAACCCTACCCCTGACGCCTGACTTCGTGGAATTCCTCCGAACGATCCCGAAGCATGATCGGTTTGGCTATGTCTTCAACGTGGTATCCAACAAAGGGAACACGGTTCGGACTCGAGACAGGGTTGGGAGGATGATCTCAGAGATCGGCAAGGCGTCTGGTGTGATCGTCAAAAAGTCCTGCCACCCTACAGCCCACGACCTCCGCCGCTCATTCGCTAGCAGGTGGTCCACAAAGGTGTTGCCGCCAGTACTCCAAGAGTTGATGCGTCATGCAGACATCAAAACAACTCTCGAATACTACGTTGGCCATTCGGCTGAAAGGACTGCCAATGAGGTTTGGCGAGCCTTCGAACAATCGGGAGGTGACACTTTAGGTGACACTAGCGAAAAACCTACAGCCAGACGATCGCCTGGCAATTAACGTAAAACCTAGTTGTAAAAGAACTTACTTGATCAACAAGTAAGTCGGGCCGACAGGATTTGAACCTGCGACCTTTTGACCCCCAGTCAAACGCGCTACCAGACTGCGCCACGGCCCGAACTTGTTGATCTTCAAAGACTTACAACCACTAATGCATGGCTGTGTTAATTGCTTCAGAGCTCAATAAGATACACTCTAGGAGTCAAAAGTTGAAGCCCGCCGCTTCAGATACTTAAGCCAGATGCATAGCCAACTCTAATGGGAGCCACTGCTGGCCTTCGGACGTTCCTTGAATTCGTTTCTGGCAAGCATCCGTCAAAGGCCACCACTTGTCTCGGGTTGTAGGGTCTTCGGCGATTGAAGCCATGTCTTTATCAAAATCATCACCCGTATATTCGAAGTAGCTGAATAGATATCGCTTCCCTTCGATGTTGCCGATATAAATGCTGTAGTTCTGAATATTGGCTCGTTTGATGGCAGCCTGAACTTCTGGCCAAACATTTGCATGAAGCTCTCGATACTCCTCTTCCTTTTCAGGTAAGAGCTCGACGGCCGAAGCGTATCTTTGAATTTCATTCATGCAAAAAACCTAGGAGTTTTCAAGCATCCGCTGGCGGTAATGCTCGTCCATGCGTCCAGCAATTCGTTCGACATGTTCGTCAGGCAAGAACTTTGGACCGCCAAAAGCAGCTGCACCAGCAAAGACTTTGGCGGATTTCTCTGCCATAAATAGGCCCGCTTCCACTTGCTTGGCTGATCCACCAAGAACAATCAGCCCATGATTTTCCAGTAGGATATTTTTGGGAACCGATCCGAACTTGTCTCGGAACGCCTGGACATCGGCGGCAATACGCCGTGCTAGAACCATGCCAGGATCAACGTACGGGATCAGCACCGATTGGTGCCCACAGTAAACAATGTGGTCAGGGAAAAGACGCTTCTCGGCAAAGTCCTTTGCTCGATCCGAACAGAGAAGTTGATTGACATAAGTTGGATGCGTATGTCCGACGTGAGTCACACCAGGTAGTTCCAGTAGCAACGCATGGAACAAAGTTTCGACCGATGGCTTCAAAGAATCCTGATCAACTCGGCAATCCATCAAGAGATCTTCAATCTGTTGATCATCGAAATCACCTGCTTTGATGGCGTCAAGAACGACGGAAGTGTTAACTTCCACGATTTGATTTTCGGTCAGCGTACTTAACTGCGTACCGCTTGCCTTGATTACAAAACGTTCCGAGTTGATCTTCGCCGATACGTTTCCTTCGCCCAAGATGGCCATATCTTCATACGGGGCCACATTATGGGCTAGCTGAGCGAGCGATTGCCGTACTTCTGCAAGCTGGATATCCATGGTTGCTTCCGCATTCATTTGAGTTGGATCTAGTTGGTAAAGATTTTTGACTTTGATAAGTTGTCTAGGTATTCCACGATTTCCCCTCCTTACAAGTACCGCAAAGGGCGACTTCCATCCCTAAAACTTCTGCCATCTTTGCTTTGACCTTCATTGCTTGATCAGCCTCTTCGGCTGAGTTCGCGTAGGCTACTTGGATGTGATTGCTTTTGTGACGGGCCATCATCTGGTCGCGGCTTACTCCATAAGTTAGTGCGTGCATGATCGGCCATTGGGGCGTTGTTTCGTTCCATCGACGCTCGGTTTCTTCCAATGGCAATTCAACCACGCCTGCGCGGCCGAGATCCATCTTTAGTTTGCCATCTTCCATATAGATACGAGACCAAACGACTTCACCTACTTTTGAAATCCCTTTGATCGTTCCGCCACCGTTAGGGAAGTACATAGCTGGTTGACGCAAGCTAGTGACACCCTTCCAGCCATCAATCAAATGCGCAGGTGGTACACTGCCGCTGATTTCGAAGACCCAAATATACTCTTCCGTGGTGCCTGACTTATCCCAATCGCCCCAACGTAAATCGTGAAGAGTGTTCTCAACGGGTTGCCCCATCGCCTTGTGAACTCGATAAGTCATCAAGCCATCAAGACCAGCACACTCATCGACTTCATTGAAGTGAGGTAATGGCTCTCCCGCAAACAACTCGGTTTGACCATCGCGACTTAAAACAGGTGGCCGATCGGTGTTGTTTAGTGTTCCTTCAACAAGATCACTTGCTGGGAGTAGATCTTTTAGGCCTTGTTGGTACTGGATGCCGATGACATCACAACCAAAGTCATCAGCAATCCGTACAGCGGCAATATACATTTTGCACTGTTGGTGAATTTGTTCGTCGGTGAGGTCCTCCTCATGTACAGGACCGGTTACAAAATTCACTCCGGCATCGTCATACCACTTACGAACTGCCTTAGCTTCATCATCCGTGACTTGGGTTGATTCATAATAGAGGGCTGATTGGCTAAGGCGTTCTTTGAATACCCCGGTAGGATTAAGTAGATGATCAGGAATGATCGCGTTGAACATTCCCATACAACCTTCGTCGAAGACCCCTAAAATTGCCTTCTGTTCACTCATCTGATCCGCCAAGGCAACGCCAAGATCATTTAGCTGAGAATCAATAGCGACTTCAGAAAATGCGCTAACGTGGCTCGTATCGTGTTCGACTTTGCCTGTTTCAAACCAACCTTTAAGTTGACCAGCAAACTCCTCGCTTCCGAAATCATCTGCCCAGAGTGTGGAGTAATCGACTCCTGCTTTTGTGAGCGAACCATTGAGGTTTAACATGCCGACTAAACCAGGCCAGGTGCCAGACCAGTTGGCAAGCGTAAGTAGCGGGCCAGGACGATCTGATAAGCCATGCAACAAATGGTGCGAATACTGCCAAACCGCCTCGGCAACAATCAGCGGGGCATCAGGATCCATTTGGCGAAAAGCTTCGAGTCCTTCTTTTTGCGAACCAATGAAGCCGTGCTTTTCATCTTCCTTGTAAGGATGAGCCCGAACGACGGTCCAACCGGCAGCTTCAACCGCCTTTTGAATCTCGGCTTCCATAGCCTCCTGCGCTGCCCAGCAATTTTGATTAGCCGTCAATCGGAGGTCACCGTTTGCCATTAGGTAAACGTGCTTAGGAGGGAGCGGCTGAATTTCACGTTTAATTGGAATGGAATAACCCATAATGAATAGGCCTTATTGATCAGTTTGAATTGACGAACGTCGGACAGAAAATCCGTAAATAGCAATAACAATGAAGCAGATTAGAGGAAGCACAAAAGAAGCACGCGTCGGTGATAAGGTAATCGCACCAAGGGCAACTTCCGATCCGTCCATAATCATGGCTTGCAATGGCGGCATGATACAACCACCACCTATAGCACAAATTAGACCTGCGGAGCCAAGTTCGGCATCTTCACGAAGACCTCTTAGAGCTATGCCATAAATGGTCGGGAACATTAGTGACATGCAAGCCGATACCCCTACTAAACAGTACAGTCCAGCAAAACCTTGAAAGAAGATTGTTCCTAGGATTAAGCAGCCACCTGCAAGTGCGAGTCTTGCGAGCAAGATTCCTGGATTGAAAAATTTAAGTAAATAGGTGCAGATAAACCGACTAGTCACAAAAATGAGCATCGCGATAAAGTTATATCCCTGCGCTACATACTTCTCGATCCCCAATTCATTAACTCCGTACTGAATAATAAATGTCCAGCACATGATCTGAGCCCCAACATAAAACGCTTGAGCGATCACACCGCAAAGATAGCGAGGTGTTGAGAATAACCTGCGAAGCGAGGCCATTACAGTTTGGTCACGATTGTCATTCGATTGACCTTCAGGCAAACGTGCCAATAAGAAAACCGCCAGAATTGATAACACCACAAGTCCTAAGACAACATACGGCGTGACAATAATACCGAGGTCATTCTCTTGGACCGCTTGGAATGCCGAAGGATCCGTCT
>SPJK01026544.1_pt1 | contig 22756 bp, 30 predicted proteins | sample 3741771 | NCBI WGS metagenome assembly SPJK01 (sample SAMN10925997, study PRJNA522277) | cold seep metagenome | isolation source: Elba SIP-enriched marine methane seep metagenome, extraction at timepoint T2 | place: Italy: coast of Elba, Mediterranean Sea
GCGACGCAGGGCATTTCCAAGCGAATGTCCAAACCCTCTTTCCAATGGCTCAATGACTATTCTGGAATGGTTTACATTGTGGCTAACAACTTCAACCAGTTTTGGTTTAAGCAAACCAGCAATCGAACTCTGCATAGTTTATTCTCGTCTAATTTATTTAGAATATAATTCAACAACTAACTGTTCATTCATATCAGTTCCTAAATCTACACGATCAGGTAATGATAAGAATTTGCCAGACATATCCTTTTGATTAACTTCCACCCAAGATGGAAATCCATATTGTTCGGCGACAGTTAATGAATCGATAATTCTTTGCTGTTTCTTTGCTTTTTCTCTAATCTTGATTTCATCACCAACTTGTACCTGAAAAGAAGGTATATTGGTAATATTTTCATTCACCACAATTGCCTTGTGAGAAACAAGCTGACGAGCTTCTGCACGTGTTGCTGCATATCCCATACGATAAACAACGTTATCCAGTCTTGATTCAAGCAGATTTAACAAATTTAAACCTGTTGCACCTTTTTTTAAATCCGCAGTTTTATAATAATTTCTAAACTGCTTTTCTAATATCCCGTATATACGTCGTATTCTTTGCTTTGCACGTAGCTGTAAAGCATAATCAGAATTTCTGGTTCTAGCTGTTCCATGCTGCCCAGGCTTTTGTTCTAACTTACATTTTCCTTCCAGCGACTTGCCTCTGCTTTTTAATAACAGATCAGCGCCTTCTCTTCGACTTAATTTACAAGTAGGTCCTAAATATCTTGCCATTGTTTTGCTCCAAATTTACTAGACGCGACGTTTTTTTGGTGGTCTGCAACCATTATGAGGGATTGGTGTAACATCGATGATGTTATTTATCTTAAATCCCAGATTGTTTAAAGACCTAACAGCTGACTCACGTCCAGGACCAGGTCCTTTAATCATAACGTCGAGGTTTTTCATGCCGTATTCCAATGCCACATTTCCTGCACGTTCTGCTGCCACCTGAGCAGCGAATGGAGTACTTTTTCTGGAGCCACGAAATCCTGAACCACCAGCAGTAGCCCATGATAATGCGTTACCTTTACGATCACTGATTGTTACGATCGTATTGTTGAAAGATGCATGAACGTGTGCTATTCCGTCTGCAATTTCTTTTTTAATTCTCTTCTTTACTCTTTTTTGAGTTGCCATTTCTATATAGCCTGTATGCGGATATTATTTTCTTATGGGTTTTCTTGGGCCTTTTCTGGTTCTTGCATTGGTGCGTGTGCGCTGCCCTCTTAAAGGCAAACCACGACGATGCCTGATACCACGGTAACAACCCAAGTCCATAAGGCGTTTGATATTCATTGAGACTTCACGACGCAAATCCCCTTCAACTGTTATTGAAGATATCACCTGTCGAATTGAATCCAGCTGTTCTTCAGATAATTCCTTAATTTTAATTGAGGGTTCAATGTTTACCTGCTCACAGATATCTTTTGCAGTCTGACGTCCGATGCCATAAATTGCTGTCAATGCGATTCCCGCATGTTTATGGTCTGCAACGTTTATTCCGGCAATACGTGCCATCTAGATACTCCTACCACTATAGTCTAAAGTTAAGAGCGAAATTATAACATTCACTATTTTCATAAGCAATAAAAAGATTAGCCCTGACGTTGCTTATGACGTCCGTCTTTACAAATAACACGAATGACGCCACTTCTTTTAACCACTTTACAATTTCTGCATATTTTTTTTACTGATGCTCTGACTTTCACTTGATTTCCTCTAATAAATTCGTATGTACCATTAACGCTTTAGGTTTGCTTTTTTCATCAAACCCTCATATTGTTGAGACATCATATGAGTTTGTAGTTGAGATATAAAATCCATCACGACTACCACGATAATAAGTAATGAAGTACCCCCAAAATAAAATGGTACATTCCAATATACAATCATAAATTCAGGCAGAAGACATACAAGTGTGATATAAAATGCGCCTACCAAAGTCAGTCTGGTCATAACTTTGTCTATGTAGCTAGATGTCTGTATGCCTGGTCTAATACCGGGTAAAAAAGCACCCGATCTTTTTAAGTTGTCTGCTGTTTCTTTCGAATTAAAGACTAAAGCCGTATAAAAGAAACAGAAGAATATTATTGCGGTTGCATAAAATAATACATAAACAGGTTGCCCAGGTGAGAGCATAGTTGATACATCTTGTAACCAGCCAAAGCCTTCATTACTGCTAAACCAGCCTGCTATCGTTGATGGAAACAATATAATACTTGATGCAAAAATAGGTGGGATTACACCCGCCATATTTAATTTGAGTGGTAAAAAACTGCTTTGACCCGCCATCATTTTTCGACCCTGTTGTCTCTTTGGGTAGTTGATGATTATGCGTCTTTGACCTCTTTCAACAAATACAACTAAAGCTGTCACTGCAATTGCGAGTAAAAATAACAATACAATAAATGCACCATTCATTTCACCCGTACGTGCCAGCTCCAATGTTCCACCAATTGCGGATGGTAATCCTGAGACAATACCCGCAAATATAATTAACGAAATACCATTGCCTATCCCACGCTCGGTGACTTGCTCACCCAACCACATAAGAAAAATAGTGCCTGTAACCAGAGTGATTGCAGTAATGACAACAAAGCTAACACCTGGATTAATAACAACACCCAATCCACCAGCAGTTTGATTCTGCAAAGCCATGGAGATTCCTATGGCCTGAAAAGTTGCCAGAACAACTGTTCCATATCGGGTGTATTGAGATATTTTTCTTCGTCCTGATTCACCTTCTTTTTTCATCTGTTCCATGCTGGGTATGACGACTGTCATCAACTGCATGATAATTGAAGATGAAATATAAGGCATGATACCAAGAGCAAAAATACTTAATCTCATTAACGCCCCACCAGAAAACATGTTGAACATATCAAGGATAGATCCACTTTGTTGTTCAAACATGATTGCCAAGGCATTAGGATCAATCCCTGGGACTGGTATATGGGCACCTACTCTATATACGAAAAATGCGCCTAAAACAAATAGTAATCTGGAACGCAATTCCGAAAAAGCACCGGATTTTGTTGCCATTTCTGCTCTTGAAGTACTCACTTATGCCTCTACTTTGCCACCTGCGGCTTCAATTGATTCTTTTGCACCTGCTGTGACCTTGATTCCTTTGACTGAGACAGATGAACTGATTTCGCCTGATTTAATCACTTTAACAGTTTTAGTGAATTGGGGAACCAGATCCGCTGCTATCAGATCTTCTAAACTGACTTCATCTTTAGATAATGATGCTAGTTCACTTAATGTAATCTGTGCAGAATATTTTTGTATGCGAGATGTGAATCCGACCTTCGGTAGTCTTTTCTGCAAAGGCATCTGACCGCCTTCAAAACCAACCTTATGAAAACCTCCACTACGAGATTTTTGGCCTTTATGACCTCTACCACAAGTTTTACCTAAAGTTGAACCAATACCCCTGCCTACACGCTTGGATTTTTTTCTTGAACCTGGAGCAGGTTGAATTGTATTTAAAAACATTAAACTTCCTCCACCTTCAACATATAAGCGACCTTATTGATCATTCCTCTGTTTTCAGGGGTATCAATAACTTCAACTGTCTGGCGGATTTTTCTTAAGCCTAACCCCTCCAGACAAGCCTTGTGGCTTTTTAAACGACCGATTTTGCTTCGGGTCATTGTTATACTTAGTTTTTTTTCAGCCATCGTCTTTACCCGGTTATTTGTTCTACCGTTAATCCACGTTTTGCGGCGATCTGTTCAGCATTATGCATTTCACTTAATCCTTTAATTGTTGCTCTGACAACATTAATAGGATTGTTAGTACCGATACATTTTGCTAGCACATTGTGTACACCTACCACTTCAAAAACTGCACGCATTGCACCACCTGCAATAATACCTGTACCCTCAGAAGCAGGTTGCATATACACTTTTGCTGCACCTGTTTCGCCAGTCACTGTATATTGCAGCGTTCCGTCTTTTAATTCAACTTTACGCATATTCTTTCTTGCTTGTTCCAGCGATTTTTGTATTGCGATCGGGACTTCACGTGCTTTACTCACGCCATACCCAACTCTGCCCTGACCATCACCAACTACTGTCAAAGCGGCAAATCCAAAAACTCTACCACCTTTAACTACTTTTGCGACGCGTCTTACAGAAACCAATTTTTCTTGCAAGCCATCTGTACTTGCTTGACCTTGTGGGCCTGATGTAGCCATTGATATCTCCTAAAATTTTAAACCTGCTTCACGTGCCGCATCAGCAAGAGCTTTAACTCGACCATGATATTTGAAACCTGAACGATCGAATGCAACTTCAGTCACACCCGCACTAATCGCCCTCTCAGCAATTAATTTACCAACTTCTATTGCAGCTGATGAATTGCCTGTGTTTTTTTGTGCAGATTTAATAGCCGCTTCAACAGTTGATGCACTGGCCACAGTTTTATTACCATCAGTACTGTTAACTTGTGCGTATATATGTTGTGAAGTACGGTGTATTGTTAATCTGTTAACACCTAGTTGTTTTATTTTGCTTCGTTGCCTTAAGGCACGCTTTAATCTTGATGCTTTCTTATCCATTAACTGTCACCTACTTCTTCTTGGCTTCTTTTCTGACAACTTGCTCATCGCTATAACGTACACCTTTTCCTTTATAAGGTTCTGGTGGACGCAAATCACGTATTTATGAAGCTGTCTGACCCACTTGTTGTTTATTGATGCCTTTGACGACTAACTCAGTTTGTGACGGCGCTTCAATGGTAATACCATCAGGAATTTCAAATTCAATTGGATTTGAATAACCTAAGGACAGGGTAAGAATCTTGCCTTTCACCTGCGCTCTATATCCAACACCTATCAAAGTTAATTTTTTTTCAAAACCTGCGGTCAAACCAACAACGATATTATTCAGATTTGCTCGGGTCGTTCCAGCCTGGGCTTTTGATTTTTTTACCTGATCATCCCATTTTACTTGAACGATATTGTCTTGAATATCAAGTTCAATATCAGAATGAATTGAATAGGATAACTCACCCGTTTTGCTTTTAGCAGAAAACAATTGACCATCAAATTTGATTTCTACACCTTCAGGAATGGTTACAGCTGCATTTGCTACTCTAGACATAATTTTTCCTTATTCCTAACACACAGTGCAGATAACTTCACCGCCATGACCAATAGCTCTTGCTGCTCTATCTGTCATAACCCCTTTTGATGTTGAAACGATTGCTATCCCTAAACCAGCTAATACTTTAGGTAATTCGTCTTTTGATTTATAGATACGCAGACCAGGTCTGCTAACTCGTTTAACTTTTTCAATAACCGGTATGCCTTGATAATACTTCAATTCAATAGTCATTTCAGTATGACTACCATTGGATTCAGTATTATAATTGGTTATATAGCCTTCTTCTTTTAAAACTTTAACGATTGCTACTTTTAATTTTGATGAAGGTAATTTGACACTTTTCTTACCTGCAGACTGACCATTTCGTATTCTGGTCAACATATCTGCAATAGGATCACTCATACTCATTTAATAATCTCCAAATCTGACTATCACTGCACTACCAGCTTGCTTTTGACAAGCCTGGTACATCGCCACGCATTGTAGCTTCACGTAATTTATTACGTCCTAAGCCGAATTTACGATAGACGCCATGTGGCCTTCCAGTAATATTGCATCGATTTCTTAATCGGCATGGACTGGAGTCTCTAGGTAATTTTTGCAGTTTGAGTATTGCATCTTCTTTTACTTCATCAGAAGTATTCGGGTCTAAAATTTGTTTTTTTAGAGCCCTTCTTTTAGATTCATATTTATTGACTAATCTGTCACGTTTATTTTCACGTGCGACCATTGATTTTTTAGCCATTTATACGCCCTTTAGTTCTTGAATGGAAAATTAAAAAGCTTCAACAAGGCTAACCCTTCTTCATTGGTGTCAGCGGTTGTTGTAATAGAAATATCCAATCCACGTATGGTGTCAATTTTGTCATAATCAATTTCTGGAAAAATGATTTGTTCTGTAACACCCATTGAATAATTTCCACGACCATCAAAGCTTTTAGGACTCATCCCTCTAAAATCTCTTATACGAGGAATGGCGATACTGATTAATCTATCGAGAAATTCGTACATTTTGTCGCTACGCAATGTTACTTTACAGCCTATAGCCATATCGTCACGAATTTTAAAACCAGCGATAGATTTGCGAGCTAAAGTAACAACAGGTTTCTGCCCAGATATTCTTTCCATATCAGATAAGGCAGCCTGTAATACTTTTTTGTCTGCGACTGCAGCGCCTACACCCATATTTAAGGTGATTTTTGTTAATTTTGGCACCTGCATAACAGATTTGTAACCAAACTGCTGCTGTAATGCCGGAATAATCTTTTCTTTATATTGATCTTCTAGTCTTGCCATGATTATTTCCTATGCATCAACAACTTCGTTTGTAGATTTGAAAATTCTGACCTTTTTGCCGTCATCAAGTGTTTTGAATCCGACTCGGTCAGCTTTGTTTGTTTCTGGATTATACAAAGCAATATTTGAAATATGAATTGGCATATCCTTGTCAATAATTCCACCTTGAATACCTGTATTAGGATTACCTCGCTGGTGTTTTCTAACCCGATTAATTCCTTCTACCAGTACTTTCTGATCATTGATAATCTTCTGTACCTTACCCTGCATTCCTTTATCTTTTCCTGTGATGACGATCACTTCATCACCCGTTTTAATTTTTTGCATGTGAACCTCTTTTTATAGTACTTCAGGAGCCAATGAGATGATTTTCATAAATTTTTCACCTCTTAGTTCACGTGTTACAGGTCCAAAGATACGGGTGCCGATAGGTTGTAATTGGTTATTTAATATGACAGCCGCGTTTCCGTCAAAACGTATGACCGAACCGTCTACCCGTCTTACACCTTTTTTGGTTCTCACGACCAAGGCATTATAGACTTCACCTTTTTTGACTTTGCCTCGAGGAATAGCATCTTTGATACTAACTTTGATAATATCCCCTATTCCGGCATATCGACGGTGTGAGCCACCTAATACTTTGATACACATGACCTTTTTTGCACCACTATTGTCTGCAATATCAAGGCTAGTTTGCATCTGAATCATTGTTAAATCCCAATTATTTCAATTATAAATAAATGTTTTCTCTTTTGGATATTGAATCTCGCTCAATCATCAATCAGATAAAATTGAGGGATAGCTTAAATAGCGTTATTCAGTACTTTCCAGAATTGAAACCAATTTGAATGTTTTTCTTTTTGAGTAGGGCTTGCATGATGCGATTGAAACTGTATCCCCTAATTTGGCAGAATTAGTTTCATCATGAGCTAACAACTTAGTCGATTTTTTTACAAACTTCCCATATATAGGGTGCTTGACGATACGTTCGACCATCACTGTAATCGTCTTTTCCATTTTGTCACTGACAACACGGCCGGTTACTGTTCTTATTTTGTCTGTATTTTCACTCATGATTCAGCACTCGCCTTCTCTGTTAAAATCGTGTGTATACGGGCTATGTCATGCCTTACTTTTTTAACCAAATCCGGTTTTGATAATTGACCTGTTCCTTTTTGCATTCTTAAATTAAATTGCTCTTTCGATTTTTCCAGCAACAGTGCATTTAATTCTTCTACTGTTTTTTCACGCAGTTCACTTGCTTTCATCACATTATCGCCCGTACTACAAAGGTTGTTTTAACTGGTAATTTAGCCGCTGCCAGAGTAAAGGCTTCACGAGCCAATTCTTCAGGAACACCTTGAATTTCATATAACATTGTTCCTGGCTTTACCTGAGCAACCCAATATTCAACACTTCCTTTACCTTTACCCATTCTGACTTCTAAAGGTTTCTTGGTAATAGGTTTATCCGGAAAAATTCGTATCCACATTTTCCCGGTTCTTTTAACATGTCTTGTGATGGTTCTTCTTGCTGCCTCGATCTGGCGGGCAGTAATTCTGCCACGGCTGACAGATTTTAAGCCATATTCACCAAAACTGACAGATGAACCACGTTCTGCATTACCAGTATTTCTACCTTTATGCTGTTTTCTAAATTTTGTTCTTTTCGGTTGAAGCATAATTTTTTCCCTTCAACTATTTATTGCTGTTAGTTTCTGTTGCAGCGGCAAAGTCATTATCGAATATTTCGCCTTTAAAGATCCATACTTTAATACCGATAATACCGTAAGTTGTGTTTGCTTCTGCCGTACCGTAATCTATGTCTGCGCGTAAAGTATGCAAAGGTACTCGACCTTCTCTATACCATTCGCCACGAGCAATTTCTGCACCATTCAATCGCCCTGCAACATTTATTTTTATGCCTTCTGCACCTAGTCGCATAGTATTCGTAACCGCACGCTTCATGGCACGGCGATACATAATACGTTTTTCCAGCTGTTGCGCCACACCTTCGGCAACTAAAGTTGCATCCAATTCCGGCTTTCTGATTTCTTCGACGTTAATTTTGACAGGCACGCTCATCATTTTTGAAACGGCTTCTCTTAACTTGTCGATATCTTCGCCTTTTTTTCCAATTACAATCCCTGGCCTTGCTGTATGGACTGTAATTTGAGCATTGTTTGCTGGTCTGTTAATTTGAATTCTGCTAACAGATGCATGCATTAATTTTTCTTTTATGAATTCCCTGACTTTCATATCCTGATGCAAAAAAACAGGATAATCCTGACTATTCGCATACCATCTAGAAGTCCAGTCTTTAACAATTCCTAGACGTATTCCCGTAGGATGTACTTTTTGACCCATTTTGACCTCTATTATTCGTATTCTGATACTTTGACAGTGATATGACAGGTTCTTTTCAGGATATGATTTGCGCGTCCTTTTGCACGTGCTCGAACCCTTTTTAATGTAGAACCTTCGTTTACAAATACTGTAGATACATATAGCTCATCTACATCTGAACTTTCATTATGCTCTGCATTTGCAATCGCTGATTCCAAGATCTTTACCATGATAGATGATGCTTTTTTTGAACTGAATTTGAGTAAATTCAGAGCTTTCTCTACTGGTAAGCCGCGTATTTGATCGCCTACTAATCTTGCCTTCTGGGCAGAAAGAGGAGCATTACTTAATTTTGCTGAAATTTCCATCTTGATTTACCTTTTTGATTTCTTATCAACAATATGGCCTTTATAAGTCCGGGTTGGTGAAAATTCACCCAGCTTGTGACCTACCATATTTTCAGATATCAATACTGGTACATGTTGGCGACCATTATGGACAGCAATTGTCAGTCCAAGCATTTCAGGACTGATCATAGATCTTCTGGACCAGGTTTTAATCGGTTTCCTATTATTTGTGGCAACTGCTTGTTCAACTTTTTTAAGCAGATGGTGATCGATAAAAGGACCTTTTTTAATTGAACGTGGCATCTAAACCTCTTATTTTTTATCGCGACGTCTGACAATCATATTATCAGTTCGTTTGTTTTTTCTGGTTTTGTATCCCTTAGCGGGTGTACCCCAAGGTGAAACTGGATGTCTACCACCTGAAGTTCTTCCTTCACCCCCTCCATGCGGGTGATCGACTGGATTCATTGCAACACCTCTGACTGTGGGTCTGATTCCTCTATGTCGACTGGCTCCAGCTTTACCCAGGGAAATCAAGTTATGTTCTGAATTAGACACTTCGCCTACTACAGCTTTACAATCCAGCATGACTTTACGCATTTCTCCGGAACGCAGACGTAATGTTGCATGCATACCTTCCTTTGCTACTAATTGCGCAGATGTTCCTGCACTTCTGGCCATTTGAGCACCTTTTCCAGGCTTCAACTCAACACAGTGTATCGTTGTACCCAAAGGCATGTTTCTAAGTGGCATGCAGTTACCTGGTTTTACAGGTGCCGTTTCTGATGAAACAATTTCCTGACCTACTTCTATACCATTGGGTGCGATTATGTATTTTCGCTCGCCATCTTTAAACAAAAGTAAGGCAATATTTGCAGTCCTGTTTGGATCATATTCGATTCTTTCAACGACTGCAGGGATATCAGTTTTATTCCGTTTAAAATCAACAATTCTATAATGTTGTTTATGACCACCACCCACATGTCTGGTAGTGATTCTTCCCTGATTATTTCGTCCACCTGATTTACTTTTTTTATCTAATAGCTGTGCAAATGGCTTACCTTTATGTAAGTCATCATTTTTAACACGAACTACAAACCTCGAACCAGGTGAGGTTGGTTTTGATTTTAGAATAGCCATTTGCTTTCTACCATTAAATTGATTAATTAAGCTGCTGCGAAATCAATATCGTGACCAGGTTTTAACTTAATATAAGCTTTTTTCCAGTCTGATCTCTTGCCTAAAGTGCGTCCAAAGCGTTTAACCTTACCTTTAACATTCAATACTTGAACTTTTTCAACTTCAACATTAAACATCAGTTCAACTGCTTTTTTTATTTCCAGTTTATTGGCAACTGTTTGTACTTTAAATACATATTGCTGTCCATCTTCTGCAGCATTTGTACTTTTTTCTGAAATAATTGGTGCTAATATTACATCAGCCAATCTACACTCTTCTCTGCTCATGACAACTGCTCCTCAATAATCTTGACTGCCGCTGTTGTTACAATCACTTTTTCAGCAGAAACTAAAGCTACTGGATTCAGTGTATTGACAGTTGAAACTTCTATACCAGGTATGTTTCTGGAAGCTAAATAGAGTTCATTGTTGATTTCATCAACAATGATTAATATTTTTTTGGCGTCCATCAATTTTAGCTTTGCTGCTAATTCTTTAGTTTTTGGACTGGATGGAATAATTCCATCATTAACTATCAACCTTTCTTGTCTTAGCAGTTCCGAAAAAATCGAGCGAACACCTGCCCGATACATTTTCTTATTCAACTTTTGTTCGTAATTTCTCGGTTGCGCAGCAAATGTAACACCACCCGAACGCCAGATTGGACTGCTAATGGTTCCCGCCCTTGCGCGACCAGTACCTTTTTGGCGCCAAGGCTTAGCTCCACCACCGCTGACTGCAGAGCGATTTTTTTGTGCTTTAGTCCCTGCACGGGCGCCAGCTAAAAATCTTGTTACCAGTTGGTGAATCAGAGTTTCATTTAAATCTTGGCCAAAAACCTGTTCAGTGACATCAACACCACCAGCAGCATCCAGACCTTCTATTACAGGTATTTGCAAAACCATATCTTAACCTTTATTTCGCATTTTTATGGCAGGTGTTATGACTACATCACCGCCTTTAGCACCTGGGACGGCACCTTTAACTAAAATTAAATTTCTATCAGTATCTATACTGTGAATTTTAAGATTCTGGATTGTTCTTTGAACTGCACCCATTTGACCAGACATTTTTTTCCCTTTAAATACTCTGCCTGGTGTTTGACACATACCAATTGAACCATTAGATCGATGTGATATAGAGTTACCATGCGTAGCATCTTGCATACCGAAGTTATGTCTTTTTATACCACCTGCGAAACCTTTACCTATCGTTACCCCGCAAGCATCTATATATTGACCTTCTGTAAATATGTCTAGTGCCAGTTCAGCGCCTGGCGCTAAATCTTCCCCTTCACCATCTTCAAGCCTGAACTCATGCAATCCACGTCCAGCCGTGATATTTGCAGAAGCATAGTGACCAGCCATTGCTTTATTGACTTTTGAAGATTTTTTTTCTCCTACCGCCACTTGTACGGCACGATAGCCATCTTTTTCCAGATCTTTAACCTGAACAACTTTATTCGAATTTATTTCCAAAACCGTAACAGGTACCGATGCCCCATCTTCTGAAAAAACTCGGGTCATACCACATTTACGACCTATTAGTCCTATTGACATTTGCCAATTCCTCTTACTTACTAAAGATACGTATCTTTATTATTTCAGTTTAATTTGAACATCAACACCCGCCGCCAAGTCCAGTTTCATCAAGGCATCAACGGTCTTATCAGTGGGTTCGACTATATCTAATAGTCTTTTATATGTTCTTAATTCGTACTGATCTCTCGCATCTTTGTTCACGTGTGGAGAAATCAACACTGTAAATCGTTCTTTTTTTGTAGGCAGTGGAATGGGACCCATAACCAGGGCCCCAGTTCTTTTTGCTGTCTCTACAATTTCACCAGCAGACTGATCAATTAATTTATGATCAAATGCTTTTAAACGAATTCTAATTGTTTGATTAGACATTTAAATTACTCAATGATAGAAGCAACAACACCCGCACCAACTGTGCGACCACCCTCACGAACAGCAAAACGAAGACCTTCGTCCATTGCAATCGGGTTAATCAGTGATACTTCTACAGTCACATTATCCCCAGGCATCACCATTTCAACGCCTTCTTCTAATTTTACTGCTCCAGTAATATCGGTTGTTCTGAAGTAGAACTGAGGACGATAACCATCAAAAAATGGTGTATGTCTTCCACCTTCATCTTTTGACAAGACGTAGATTTCAGCTTTGAATTTAGCATGAGGTTTGATTGATCCTACGTGAGCCAGAACCTGTCCACGTTCTACTTCATCACGTTTAGTACCTCTCAACAATACACCTACGTTATCGCCCGCTTCACCTTGATCAAGTAATTTACGGAACATTTCAACGCCAGTACATGTAGTTGTTGTAGTATCCTTGATACCAACAATTTCGATCTCTTCACCAACTTTGATCACACCTCTTTCAACACGTCCTGTTACAACAGTACCACGACCTGAAATAGAGAAAACATCTTCGATAGGCATCAGGAATGCGCCATCAACCGCTCTCTCAGGAAGAGGAATATAATTATCCAATTCTTCAACCAGTTTTCTAACCGCAGGCGCACCAATATCACTTTGGTCACCTTCCAGTGCTTTCAATGCAGACCCGATTACGATTGGAGTATCGTCACCTGGAAAATCATATGTATCTAATAACTCGCGCACTTCCATTTCAACTAACTCGACTAACTCTTCATCGTCAACCATATCAGCTTTGTTCAGAAATACTACGATATATGGAACACCAACCTGTCTTGACAACAGAATGTGTTCTCTTGTTTGTGGCATAGGACCATCAGCTGCTGAACATACCAGGATAGCTCCATCCATTTGCGCAGCACCAGTAATCATGTTTTTCACATAGTCAGCGTGTCCTGGGCAGTCAACGTGTGCATAATGACGTGTATCTGATTCATATTCCACGTGTGATGTAGCAATTGTAATACCACGCTCACGCTCTTCAGGTGCATTATCAATTTCGTCGAAAGCCTTAACCTCTCCACCCATTGCTTCCGCCATAACTTTTGTTAAAGCAGCAGTTAAAGTTGTTTTACCATGGTCAACGTGACCGATTGTTCCCACGTTTACATGAGGTTTATTTCTTTCAAATTTTTCTTTAGCCATGAGTCAATACCTATTAATTAATATATTTAAGAAACTTTACTAATAATAGCTTCCGCAATATTTGCAGGGGTTTCGCTATATTTTTCAAACTGCATACTGTATGTTGCCCGCCCTTGTGTTGTCGAACGTAAATCAGTTGCATAACCAAACATTTCAGCCAAAGGCACTTCACATTCAATTGAAGTTCCTGATGGCGAATCCTCCATCCCTAGAACAATTCCGCGACGTCTATTGACATCGCCAACAACATCCCCCATATAATCCTGGGGTGTCACCACTTCAACCTTCATAACAGGTTCAAGTAACACAGGATTTGCAGTTTTGGCTCCGTCCCGGAACCCTATAGATCCTGCTATTTTGAAAGCCATTTCATTCGAATCAACATCATGATAGGATCCATCGAATAAACTAACTTTTACATCTACTACCGGAAAGCCGGCAAGAACACCATTCTCCATCTGTTCTTTAATGCCTTTCTCTATTGCCGGTATATATTCTTTGGGTACCGTTCCACCCACTATTTCATTGACAAACTCGTAACCTTCACCCGGAGATTTTGGTTCAAGCTTAAGACATACATGTCCGTATTGGCCTTTACCACCTGTCTGTCTTATAAATTTTCCTTCGCATTTAATAGCTGAAGTAATCGTTTCTCTGTATGCAACCTGAGGATCTCCCACATTTGCAGAAACATTAAATTCACGCTGCATACGATCAATAATAATTTCCAAATGTAATTCACCCATTCCGGAAATTATCGTTTGGCCGGATTCTTCATCCGACATAACTTTAAACGAGGGGTCTTCCTGAGCCAGCTTATTTAAGGCTAATGCCATTTTGTCCTGGTCAGCTAATGTTTTGGGCTCTACAGCGACCGAAATAACAGGTTCAGGAAAATCGATTTTCTCAAGAACTATTTTATTTTTCAGATCACATAGAGTATCCCCCGTCGTGATCTGTTTTAGCCCTATTACAGCAGCTATATCGCCTGCCCTTACCTCTGTTACTTCTTCTCTTGAATTAGCATGTAGCTGAACGATTCGCCCAACACGTTCCTTTTTTTCTTTAGCTGCATTAAAAATGGTTTCCCCTGAATTTAAAACCCCAGAGTAAACTCTAAAAAAGGCCAATGAGCCTACAAAAGGGTCACTTGCAATTTTGAATGCTAACGCTGAAAAAGGAGCATTATCATCAGCTTCTCTTAACTCCTGCTCTCCTTTTTCCTCATTGATACCGACCATTGCCGCCACTTCTACAGGAGACGGTAAAAAATCTATTACAGCATCCAGCAAATTCTGAACACCCTTATTTTTAAATGCTGAGCCACAAAAAGCAGGAACCAGCTCATTGTTCAAAACCTGAACACGTATCCCGGCTTGAATATCCGATACTGATAATTCCCCAGATTCCAGATATTCCTCCATTAATTCATCATTTGCTTCAGCAGCCATTTCCATTAACTGCTCTCGCCATTTCTGACAATCCTCTAGCATAGACTCTGGTATTGATTCTTCAGAGTATTCCATCCCTAAATCATCATCGTGCCAATAAACCGCTTTCATTGTAAGCAGATCAACGACACCTTTAAATTCTTCTTCTGCACCTATTGGCAGCTGCATAACAACCGGAACCGCATTCAAACGTTCTTTTATCTGATCTATCACGTGCAAAAAATCAGCACCTGAACGATCCATCTTGTTAACAAATACAATTCTTGGTACATGGTATTTGTTAGCCTGCCGCCAAACAGTTTCCGATTGCGGCTCTACACCACCTACCGCACAAAAAACGGCACAAGCACCATCCAAAACCCTCAAAGACCTTTCGACTTCAATCGTAAAGTCTACATGCCCAGGTGTATCAATTATGTTGATACGGTGCTGAGGATATTGGGATTTCATCCCTTTCCAAAAACAGGTTGTTGCAGCTGAGGTTATCGTAATACCTCTTTCCTGTTCCTGCTCCATCCAATCCATTGTTGCAGCACCATCATGAACCTCTCCAATTTTATGAGAGACTCCGGTGTAATACAAAATCCTTTCAGTTGTGGTGGTTTTTCCGGCATCGATATGAGCCATGATACCAATATTGCGATACCGTTCTATTGGTGTTTGACGCGCCACAACCTTGCCTTTCCTTTTTACCAGCGATAATGAGAGAAAGCTTTATTCGCATCTGCCATTTTATGAATATCTTCTCTCTTTTTACTCGCAGCTCCGCGACCTTCAAAGGCATCTAACAATTCACCTGCTAATTTAGCGGGCATTGTTCTTTCATTTCTTTTTCTTGCTGCTTCGATCAACCATCTCATTGCCAAAGCATTTCTACGAGCAGGCCTAACCTCAACTGGCACCTGATAAGTTGCACCACCCACTCGCCTTGATTTCACTTCAACGCGCGGCTGAACATTTTCCAGCGCTTTATTCAAAACATCCAACGGTTCTTCATGCCCTTTGGTACCAATGGTTTCCAAAGCACCATAAACTATTTTCTCAGCTACTGATTTCTTCCCACTCAACATCAACAAATTCATGAATTTTGTTAACATTTCACTTCCATACCTGGGATCAGGAATTACAGATCTTTTTATCGCAGCTCTTCTTCTTGACATCTAAATTACTCCACTCAGCGAGTTTATGACTTAGGCCTTTTGGCACCATATTTTGAACGACCGGCTTTTCTGCCGTCCACCCCCGAAGTATCGAGACTACCACGAACAACGTGATACCTAACACCGGGTAAATCTTTAACACGGCCACCACGAATCAATACTACCGAGTGTTCCTGGAGATTATGCCCTTCCCCACCTATGTAACTACTGACTTCATACCCACTAGTTAACCTGACTCTTGCCACCTTACGCATTGCAGAGTTCGGTTTTTTAGGCGTTGTTGTATAAACGCGCGTACACACACCTCTTCTCTGAGGACATGCTTTTAATGCGGGTACATTGCTTTTTTCGAATTTTTTAGCACGAGGCTTACGAACCAACTGGTTGATCGTTGCCATAAATATCTGCTCCGATAGACAAAATTTTAATCGCCGGATAATAAAAGAACCGCTAAACACTCTCATGTTTAGCGGTTCTGAATGTCTTATTACCTCTGACTTAAGCTATTAGCTCACGTTAGCCATACATAATAACTTTTTTACCTGCCCTTAGCAAGTTTTTTTTACTGTGTATTCAATGCCTGCTTTAAAGCCTCTTCTACTTCATCCGTATCTACCGAACTAACTGCTTCATTAGTCGGTTCGTTGATTGCCGGATTTGTTAATGATTGTCTTTTCTTACGGCGCTGTTCATGATAAGCCAATCCAGTTCCAGCTGGAATTAATCGACCAACAATGACATTTTCTTTCAAACCATTTAAATTATCATTGATTCCTCGAACTGCCGCATCTGTTAAAACACGTGTTGTTTCCTGGAACGATGCAGCTGAAATAAACGACTCAGTCGCCAACGATGCTTTTGTAATGCCTAACAAAATAGGATCAAAACTTGCCGGGATTTTACCGTCTTTCTCTAAATGCTCATTGACTTCCAAGACAAAGGCTCTTTCTACTTGCTCGCCTTTTACAAACTCACTATCACCTGAAGCCGTAATATCAACTTTACGTAACATTTGTCGAATTATCGCTTCGATATGCTTGTCATTAATTCCCACACCTTGCAAACGATAAACGTCTTGAATTTCTTTCACCAGATAGTCAGCCAGTTCTTCAACACCCCTTAGTCTTAAAATATCATGTGGAGTCAATTCGCCTTCAGCAATTGTTTCGCCTTTTTCTACAAATTCCCCTTCAAAAACGGTGATATGTCGCCATTTTGGAATCAAAGTTTCATATTGCTCGCCCTCTGAATCTGTAATCACGACACGCTGCTTACCTTTGGTTTCTTTACCAAATGAAATCATACCTGTAGCTTCTGCCAGAATAGCAGGGTCTTTTGTTTTACGTGCTTCGAACAAATCAGCAACCCGAGGTAAACCACCTGTAATATCACGGGTCTTACTTGATTCCTGTGGAATCCTGGCTAATACGTCTCCAACCTTGACTTCTCCACCATCTTTAATACCAGCAATAGCACCTGCAGGTAGAAAATATTGAGCCGGAATATCTGTATCAGAAATATTAATTGAATCGCCTTGTTGATCAACCAATCTAACCATCGGTCTTAATTCTTTACCCGCAGCACTACGTTGCTTCGGATCGGTAATCACTCGAGACGTTAATCCGGTCACCTCATCCGATTGTTCTTGCACAGTTACGCCATCAATAAAATCGATCAACTGAACCAAACCATTTACTTCCGAAACTACCGGATGTGTGTGAGGATCCCAGTTCACGATGATATCCCCTGTGTTAACAGCACTTCCTTCCTCTACGGTCAATTCAGAACCATATGGAATTTTATAACGTTCTCTTTCTCTGCCATAAGCATCCATTACACCCACTTCACCTGATCTGGATACAGCAACCAGATTCCCTTCACGGTTTTTCACGGTTTTCAGATTACTTAATTTGATCGTGCCTGCAGACTTAACCTGAACATTACTAATTGCAGCAGACCTGGAAGCCGCACCACCAATATGGAATGTACGCATAGTCAGCTGAGTGCCTGGCTCACCTATTGATTGAGCTGCAACAACACCAACTGCTTCGCCAATATTTACCAGATGCCCACGACCAAGATCACGACCATAACAATTAGCACACACACCATTACGCGCTTCACAGGTAATGACTGAACGCACCAGTAATCTATCCACACTATTGTCTTCGATCAGGGTTACCATAGATTCATCGATCATGGTACCGGCAGGAATGACAATATTTTCTTCTTTCTGATCCATGACATCAAAAACCACAACACGTCCCAGCACTCTTTCTGCCAAAGCTTCCACCACATCACCACCTTCAATGATCGGTGTCATGGTTAAACCTTTAGTTGTACCACAATCCTGTTGCAAGACCACCAGATCCTGAGCCACATCTACAAGCCTTCTAGTCAAATACCCAGAGTTTGCTGTTTTCAATGCAGTATCAGCCAAGCCTTTTCTGGCGCCATGCGTTGAAATAAAGTACTGCAAAACATCCAGGCCTTCACGAAAGTTAGCTGTAATAGGCGTCTCAATAATTGAGCCGTCCGGTTTAGCCATTAAACCACGCATTCCTGCTAATTGTCTGATTTGAGCCGCAGAACCCCGCGCACCGGATTCAGCCATCATAAACACAGAATTGAATGATTTCTGTTTGACCGTTTCGCCTTCGGCATTTAATGTATCTTCTTCACCCAACGCATCCATCATGACCTTGGCCACTTGTTCATTCGCATGTGACCAGATATCAACAACCTTGTTATATCTCTCCCCATCTGTTACCAAACCAGATGAGTACTGATGTTGAATTTCTCGCACCTCAGCCTCGGCAGCATCCAGAATGGACACTTTTTTCTGCGGTATTTCCATATCTTCAATACCAAACGATACGCCTGCCCTGGTAGCATATTTAAAGCCCAGATACATGATTTGATCAGCGAGCATTACGGTATCTTTATTGCCCAAGTAGCGATAACTGTAATTGATCAATCTGGAAATATTCTTTTTTGTCATATCAACATTAACAATATCAAACGGCATTCCTTCTGGAACAATTTCCCAGATCAATGCTCGCCCAACAGTTGTTTCATAACGCTGAATCTTCGATTCTGTTTCTTCCGAAGACAGAATATTATTTTCTTCAACCCGCAAATGGATTTTGCTTTGCAGCTCAACCGCACCGACATCCAACGCCTTTTTAACTTCATCTATATTGCCAAAAATACTGCCTTCGCCTTTTCCATTAATCTTTTCTCGACTAATGTAATAAAGACCCAATACCACATCCTGTGATGGATTTATCACTGGATCACCATTTGCAGGTGACAAAATATTATTGGTTGCCATCATCAGAATTCTGGCTTCCAGCTGGGCTTCTATTGATAATGGAATGTGAACCGCCATTTGATCCCCATCGAAATCAGCATTAAATGCGCTACAAACCAATGGATGTAATTGTATTGCCTTACCTTCAATTAATGTTGGCTCAAAAGACTGAATACCTAAACGGTGCAAGGTGGGTGCCCTGTTTAACATAACAGGATGTTCACGGATAACCTCTTCCAGAATATCCCAAACTTCAGCCGTTTCTCGTTCTACCATTTTCTTAGCGGCTTTAATCGTTGTCGCCAAACCTCTGAACTGCAATTTACTAAAGATAAATGGTTTAAACAGCTCCAAAGCCATTTTCTTTGGCAGACCGCATTGATGTAATTTAAGTGTTGGCCCGACTACAATCACAGAACGACCGGAGTAATCCACCCGTTTACCCAACAGGTTTTGCCTGAATCGTCCTTGTTTTCCTTTGATCATATCTGCCAAAGATTTCAAAGGACGTCGATTTGTTCCAGTAATAGCACGTCCACGTCGCCCATTATCTAGTAATGCATCAACAGATTCCTGTAACATTCTTTTTTCATTACGGACAATAATGTCGGGTGCATTCAGATCCAACAACCGTCTTAAGCGATTGTTTCTATTAATTACGCGTCTATATAAATCGTTTAGGTCAGATGTTGCGAAACGTCCACCATCCAGAGGCACTAACGGTCTTAATTCAGGTGGTAAAACAGGTAGCACAGTCATAATCATCCATTCAGGACGATTATTTGATGCAACCAAAGATTCAATCACCTTCAGTCGTTTAGAAAACTTTTTAATTTTTGTTTCTGAATTGGTTGAATTAATATCTTCTCTGAGAATATTAATTTCTTCCTGTAAATCTATCGACTTTAATAAGTCATAGACAGCTTCAGCACCCATTTTGGCTACAAACTCGTCACCGTGCTCTTCAACCGCATCCAGATACTCCTCATCTGTCAACAACTGCCCCCTCTCAAGAGGACTCATTCCTGGATCAAGAACCACAAAAGATTCGAAATACAGAACGCGCTCTATACCTCTTAATGTCATATCCAGCAATAAAGCAATACGCGAAGGCAATGATTTCAAAAACCAAATATGTGCGACAGGACTAGCCAGATCAATATGCCCCATTCTTTCACGGCGAACTTTTGAAATGGTGACCTCTACACCACATTTTTCACAAATCACACCACGATGCTTAAGGCGTTTATATTTACCACACAAACATTCATAGTCACTGACAGGACCAAATATTTTTGCGCAAAACAATCCATCGCGCTCGGGCTTAAACGTACGGTAATTGATTGTCTCTGGTTTTCTTACTTCACCATATGACCAAGAGCGAATCATATTTGGTGAGGCTAATCCTATCCGAATGGCATCAAAATCATCACTACGACCCTGACGTTTCAAAAAATTCATTAAATCTTTCAAGACACTACCCTCTTTTTAAATTTGCCTTAATTACTCTGTATTTATTTTTTTATCAAACTAAACAAGCTATTCTTGTTCAAGCTCGATATTAACCGCCAGGGAACGTATTTCTTTAATTAAGACATTAAATGATTCCGGCATTCCAGCATCCATGGAATGAACCCCATCAACAATATTCTTGTACATTCTTGTTCTTCCATTGACATCATCAGATTTAACCGTCAACATTTCCTGTAATGTATATGCAGCACCATAAGCTTCCAGCGCCCAGACTTCCATTTCTCCAAAACGCTGACCACCAAACTGAGCCTTACCGCCCAATGGTTGTTGAGTAACCAGACTATATGGCCCAGTTGATCGAGCATGCATTTTATCATCGACCAGATGATTCAATTTCAACATATACATGTATCCAACCGTAACTTCCCTTTCAAACGGTTCACCGGTTAAACCATCATACAATGTTGTTTGACCGTGTTCTGGCAATCCAGCCAAACTCAGCATATTACGAATATCCTGCTCAGATGCGCCATCAAACACCGGTGTAGCCATTGGTACACCACCGACTAAATTGGTTGCCATTTCCATGATTTCCATATCACTAAAGCTTTCCAGGTTTTCTTTTCTACCACTGCTATTGTAGATTTTATCCAAAAAGCCCCTGATCTCCTGAACTTTCGCTTTGGCTTCCAACATCTCGCCAATCTTAATACCCAGACCTTTTGCAGCCCACCCCAAATGGGTCTCCAGTACCTGACCAACGTTCATTCGAGACGGCACACCCAATGGGTTTAATAAAATATCAACCGGATTTCCATCTTTAGTGTATGGCATGTCTTCAATCGGTACAATTTGAGAGATTACACCTTTATTTCCATGTCGACCCGCCATCTTATCACCCGGTTGTATACGTTTTTTGACAGCTAAATAGACTTTCACCATCTTCAACACACCAGGCGCTAAATCATCACCCATAGTAATTTTCTTACGCTTGGACTCAAATCTTTCTTCAAACTCCTTGCGCTGTTCTTCAACCTGAGTAGCTACAGATTCTAATTGCACATTGATATCTTCATCTTTGACTCTTAAATTCAGCCAATCAGAGTGCTTCATTCCATCCAGAATTTCACGCGTGATTTCGGTGCCTTTTTTAATCGTTGCAGACCCTAGATCAATAATCTGGCCTGTTAACAATGTTGCTACACGGCTAAAAATATCATGTTCTACAATTTTTAACTGATCATCCAGATCTTTTTTATAACGTGAGATTTCCGCTTCTTCTATTTCTAATGCGCGCTTATCTTTTGTTACACCATCGCGAGTAAATACCTGGACATCTATCACTGTTCCACGAATGTTACCTGGTACACGTAATGATGTGTCTTTAACATCCGCAGCTTTTTCACCAAAAATAGCTCTCAACAATTTTTCTTCTGGAGTCAACTGGGTTTCACCTTTTGGTGTCACCTTACCCACCAGAATATCTCCCCCCTTAACTTCAGCACCCACATAAACAATACCGGATTCATCAAGTTTGGATAAAGCTTCCTCACTTACATTCGGTATATCTGCAGTAATTTCTTCTGGACTATGTTTGGTTTCTCTGGCAACACAGGTTTTTTCTTCAATATGTATCGTTGTAAATCTGTCTTCTCGTACAACACGTTCAGAAACCAGAATTGAATCTTCAAAGTTATAACCATTCCAAGGCATAAAGGCTACACGAACATTTTTACCAAGAGCAAGCTCACCATTATCTATAGCTGGCCCGTCTGCTATAATGTCATCCTTAACTATGTAATCACCAACTGAAACAACAGGTGTTTGATTAATACAAGTATTTTGGTTAGAACGTACGTATTTAACAAGATTATAAATATCTACAGGAACAGTAAAATCAGTTTTGTCAATCTCTGCTTTAATAACTATACGAC
>SPJK01095292.1_pt1 | contig 22712 bp, 18 predicted proteins | sample 3741771 | NCBI WGS metagenome assembly SPJK01 (sample SAMN10925997, study PRJNA522277) | cold seep metagenome | isolation source: Elba SIP-enriched marine methane seep metagenome, extraction at timepoint T2 | place: Italy: coast of Elba, Mediterranean Sea
CGGCAATATCTGCCGCTGTGGAACCTATCCTCGCATTCGTAGGGCCATCAAAGAAGCCGCCCATGAAATGAGACAGTCTAGTGAGCCAAAGTAGTCGCAGAAGCTTTCTCAAAGGCTTAGGCGTAGCCTCCACCAGCCTGGTGGTTGGCTTTAAGCTCCAGAGCTGCGCGCGGATGGTTCCCGGTCGAGCTAAGGACGCCTTTGCTCCCAATGCTTTCTTGGAAGTCACTTCAGAACACAAGATCATCTTCACCTTGGCCCGGGTAGAGATGGGCCAGGGCACCATGACCAGCGAAACCATGCTAATCGCCGAGGAACTTAACCAGGAACTATCTAGCATCGAAGTGGTAAACGCCCCCGCTCACTCTGCCTACATCAATCCAGAATATAGTGTTCAGTCTACCGGAGGAAGCAACTCCACCAAAACCTCCTTCAACCTGCTTAGAAAAGCCGCTGCTGTGGTCCGAGAGGCTCTCATTGGAGCCGCTGCTGAGGCTCTGGGTGTAGCGAGAGACACTCTAAAATTGGAAGGAATCTATGTTAGCCATCAGGCGAGTAAACAACGGCTAAAGATAGGCTCTCTGATAGATGCGGCTAAGAGGCATATAGATAGTAGCGCCCAGCCTAAGCCCTCTTCGCAGTGGAAGCTTATTGGTAAAAGTCAGCAACGCCTCGATGCTCGGGCAAAAGTAGACGGCAGTGCTATCTTCGGGGCCGACCCGACTCCCAAAAACGTAGAAACCGCGGTGGTTGTTCACGGGCCCTTTGGAGCAAAGCTGCTCAGCTTCCAAAGCCACGGAGCTGAAAAGCTTCCAGGCGTAAGGGCCATTTTAGAGATCCCCAGCGGAGTTGCTATCGTCGCAGACCGCTATCCCCAAGCGCGGAAGGCTGTAGAGAAACTTGAGATAGTTTGGAGCGAGTCGAATACGTCTAGCCAACAGCTGCTTAAGGAATATAGTCAAATACTTGAAAAAGATGCGGGCAGCACCGCACGCAGCGAAGGAGATGCCTCTGAAATCATCGACAAAGCAGGCTCGGAAACTATTCGGGTAGACTACGAGTTCCCTTTCCTCGCTCATGCTGCCATGGAACCCATGGTTGCGACCGCCTGGGTAAGACCAGACAAATGTGAGGTCTGGGCCCCAACTCAGTCCACCAGCTTCTGTCAAAATGAAGCGATGCGCATTACCGGCTTGTCTGGAGATCAAGTTATTGTCTATCAAACCTTTATCGGGGGGGGATTCGGTCGCAAAAGTTATATAGATGTCGTTGCTGAGGCGGTAACTATCTCCCAAAAGCGAGGGCGTCCGATTCGAGTAGTCTGGTCTCGCGAGGATGATATCCAACAAGATCTCTTTAGACCCGCCAGCCGGCATCGTCTTCGGTCGGTTCTGAAAAACGGAAAGCCGCAAGCTTGGGAACATCGGATGATTAGCCAATCTTCCACTTTCACCCAAGACTTTGAAGGTCTGATGGCCGAGATCATCCCCAGCTCTCTCACTGGACTTGCCTTATGGGGCGCCAAAACCTTTGCTACCGACAATTCAATTGTCGAGGGAGCCAAGGAACTGCCCTATGATATCAAAAACTTGTCGATAAGTTATCACGCGGCGGAATGCCCAGTACCCTCGGGAATCTGGCGTTCGGTAGGACACTCACAAAACGCTTTTGTTACCGAGACATTTATCGATGAACTCGCCACTCGCTCAGGGCATAACCCGTACGAATTTCGGAAAGAGTTACTGACAAAGCATCCAAGACATTTGAGCACCTTGGAACTGGCGGTAGCCAAGAGTGGATGGGGTGACAAGCTTCCCGAAGGTCATGCTTTAGGTCTTGCGGTCCACGAAAGCTTCAACTCCTTTTGTACACAAGTCGCCGAAGTCTCTTTGCTGGACGACGGTACTCCCAGAGTCCACCGAGTTGTCGCTGCCGTAGATTGTGGAACCGTGGTCAATCCTGACGGAGTGATCGCTCAGATAGAAGGTGGGATCATCTTTGGACTCAGTGCCGCCATCAAAAAGCAGGAAATAACTATCGAGAAGGGAAGAGTACGACAGAGTAACTTCCACGACTTCGAAGTATTGAGGATGCATGAATGTCCCCAGGTGGAAGTCTACATTGTCCCCAGCGAAGCACCGCCTACGGGCGTGGGCGAAGTAGGAGTCCCTCCTATCGCGCCGGCCGTGGCCAATGCCCTCTATGTCCTCACAGGAAGGCGTAAACGAAGGCTGCCCTTAGTCTAAACAGTCATCCCCAAGTAGACCGCGGTCTGCTGAGGTACGGGATAGAGCCTCTCCAGCGGAAGCAGCCGCTTCGCTCGGCTTGTCTCGCCTGCACGCAAGAAGCGGCGTATTTTTCGAGTCTTCTCAGTCAGGTCGGAAATCGAAACTATCCATTCCGTGGCAAACTCCTCTACCAACTCCCTACTAAGGCCTACCTGGATAGATCTATGAGTCAGCTTAGTACCCCGTAGATTGCGTTCGGGGTCCCACTGGACATGGACTAAGGATTTCTCGAATAGTTGTTGCCACGTCGTTCCCGAACCATGGATTCGTGGTTCTGGGTGGGTAAGCACGCCCTCTCCTAGCGCATATTCCCACTTGCTACGAAGTATCTCCATGGCCAAAATCCGCTCCTGGCCTCGTTTTTGCGCCCACTGACTCCGAGCCATCAACCATAGATAGGAAGGTTTGATCCAAGTCATCCTCAGGTAAGAAAAGGGAGCCACCAGCCGCTGGGCCTTGAGGGCTGCATCGGCAATTTGAGAACTATATGCTTGATAGATAGTTACCGTCTTTGAACTATATTGAGCCCATATTTCATGAGAACCGCGAGCATCTTTCTTAATGTTTTTCATAATCAATACCCAAACCTATATCCGTGGGCGGATTGCCTGGTCCTTGCAGCTGTGTTTTCAGCAAGAACATGCGAACCGCTGCCCTTACTTTATTGCTCCTCGCTTCAGCTGGTGGACAGCTCAGCTGCGCAGGTCATTCAACGACCGCCCAACACGCTGCACATCACGCACAAGAGGACCACGCAGCGCATAAACACGACGCTGCCGAGTCTCTAAAGCCGCTAATGCACCGGCTGCTGGTTTCGCTGGCAGCACTCCAGGGAGCTCTGCAGAACAAGGACCAAAACCTGGCAGCCCAGCAGGCTCAGACGATTGCCGGGGCCTGTGGCGGACATTCACAACATGTGGGAATAGGTCTAGGACCACACTTTAGTCACTTTGACCAGCAACTTCACCAGGGCGCGGAGGACCTCGCAGGAACCATCAAGGCTGGCGACCTCGCCCTTGCTTCCCAAAAGTATCAGCAGCTGGCGGGAACCTGCGTCGCTTGCCACGCCCAGGCTCCCAAAGCTCGGAAGGTATTGCTGGGGAGGCTCATCGAAGCGCCCTAAAGAATAGTTTTCGCAACTATCTTCGGGCCGACACTTAGAAGTCGAAGCGTAGACGGGCACGGAAGTTGGAGTTGTTAGGAAAGATAGCAAAGAAACTATCTTGGGATTCTGAGGCATCGATCACTTGTGCTCCAAGCAACAAACTTAGGTCGTCATGAATAAAGCGCAGCTGACTGCGAGCCAACCCTTCGAATATAAGTTCACCAGTTTCCAGGTCGACAATGGCCCGGACTTCTAGGGAAGAGCGAGCAAAGTCTCCAGCTTCCCAAAAACCACGAAAGACGATGTCCGATTGAAAGGGCCGAAACTGCGCGGTGATGTCAGAGGCTCCTTGTTCGCCCACATATTCTACGGTCAGCGTAAGCTGATCATTGTCCGCCAACAATCCACTAATCTGCCGGTCGAAGCCAAAAGCATACTGCCAATAACTATCAGGAAGTTCTGCCGTCAAAGTATCAAGCTCATAAGGTGCCTTGTAGACAACCTCTGCCTTAAAGGTAAGCTTCGACCACCATGGAAGGTTGGGAATAGCACGGAAACCTCCACCAACGACCATGGTTCCGAAGCTCTGAGGCACGAAGAAAGGGCCCGAGTCGTCTAATCCTTGCACAAAGGTGGGTGCTCTATCTGGACCGCGAGCAAACAGATATTGAACATCGGCACTCAGCAGCTGAGTATTCAAAGTGTGCTCCAGACGAGCCGCTAGAAACAAGGCATCTGCTAACTCTGGGCGCTGCCAGCTATCTCTCCTCAGAGTAGCGCCAGTCTGTGAAAAAGCATAGCGACTTGAATGGGTAGGTAGTGGGGTGCGCCGGTATAACGGCATCAAATAGACAGATAGAGAAGGCTGTCCAATGACTTCCCCGCCGTCAAAGTGATAGCGGAAGCGACCACCTAACTCGCCACGAACCTTGGGATCTAAAATGAGGGTCGCTAGGTCCCGCCGGTTAAGTACATCTACCGGATTGAAGGTGTCCGCGATTCCCCAACTCTCTATAAACTGCCCCGCCCTTACATCCCAACTATCTCCGGAGTATTCAAGGTAGGCTTGCAGAGGTTCATATCGCAGTAGATCAGTATCTAGAGCGTCTAGCAAAAACCAAGGTTGAACATATAGTTGAAGTCCCGGAAGTGGCTGAAGATCTATCTCTGCCTCCAGTTCTAGGTAGATATTTTCTCCATTCTGCCCGTTTCGGCGTGCCTTAGCGTAGATCCTCGACTCTGAGGAGAGAAAGCCTCCGAAGGAACGAAACCAGCTCGCCTGGCCGCCAGCCGAATCCTCGTCTAGGGCATCTAAGGCGTCTAGTTCATCTAGGCCATCCAAAGAATCGAGTTCGTCATCCAAGGCAACTTCAGAGACTTCAGCCAGAGCAATAGTGGTGGTGCCCACCTGGGCCTCCACTACGCCACAGGGGAGAAGCGCAGCGAAGGTCCAGAGGGCGGTCAGGGCAGTTTTCATCCGCCCTTCCCTAAGACCCGTCGGGTAAAGTTTTGCTCACCTAGGTTAGCTCGGGCGGAACCATTTTTCTTCTTGTAAAGAGACAGATTAACAAACATAGCTGAGACATCGATCACCGTCTTCTTACGAGTTTGATGGTTAACCATAGACACTCGTCGTGCTCGCCAAAACCTCTCGTGCAGATGAGCCCAGGAAGTATTTTCCAGAGTCTTCAACAGCTGGCCTGACTTGTCGTAGAACTCTATCTTCTCGGGGCGCCACAACTGTTGATTCAAGGAGATCACCAACCGAGAGTAGGCAGTGTCTTTGTAGGTTGGTCGGGCCTCCAAGAGAAAAACAGGCTGCTTTTTGCCCTTCCTCTCTACCTCAGCCGAACCGAGATACTTCCATTGGTAGCGTTCAACTATCAAGGAAGACAGATCTTCATAGGTAAACTCAGTCCCTTGAAAACTCGCCGTTCGGTTCGCTCCAGACACCCGGCGGACCCTTCGACTCGAAGGTAGGTAGAGCCAACTATCATCGGTACTCCGTGGATTCTCATGAATAAGCGCTGCCACTCCGCGAATCTCTGCCGGACTCATAAAGCGCACCATAGATTTGTCTCCGGTGTTCCCCTCGAGAATCTTCTGGGTCACTGCTCGCTTTACACTGTCTCCCCGCGCGTCTAGCAGGGTCATTTGCGACTTGGAATACATATCCCGCCAGCCGGTATCAAAAGCCTCAGCGTATTGCGCCAGCTGAGTACCATAAGTCGCTGGGTTGGTAGTTTGAAACTTAGGCTTTTCAGGAATGGATACTCCAGAAGTATTCCCCTCGGAGCTTCCAGGCGCCAAAAGCAGCGCCCCCGCGATAACAGCTAAAGCAATGGTCTTTTCTAATTCGTGGTACATCTAATGCTCCTTAAGAGATGCTAGAAAGGGCGGGTTCATAGTCGGGAACCCGCTTCCCTGCACGCGCGTGGGTAAAAGAAAGCAAAGCAGGCAGAATGAGGAAGTCCGCCACCCAGGCCAGACCGATCATGATCACGCCTAGGTATCCAATCATCATATTGGGACGGAAGCTGCTTAGAGTGAGTACTCCAAAGCCCAACATAAGCACGACAGTCGTCCAAGTGAGGGCCGAGCCCACCTGCCTAAAGGCTCGCCGCAGCGCTGCCAAAACGTTTAATCCATCGTCCAGGGCGTGAGTAAACTTGGTCAAAAAATGGATGCTATCGTCTACACATACTCCGAGAGCGACGGTACAGACCAAGACAGCTGGGCCGTCCAGCGGCATACCTATCAAACCCATGATTCCTAGAGGCACCACTAAAGGAAGGACATTAGGAACCAGACTTAATACTCCCAGGGTCACCGAGCGATAAATGAGGGAGATGAGCAGAGTGATCACCACCAAAGCTAGGCTCAATGAACTAATCAAAGTGTAGCTGAAGCGCTGCACCATGTTGGTAAATAGATAGTGCTTACCGGTCATGGTCATTCCCGCTAGAGTCTTAGTTCCCGGCTTCACCACTCCTTCAGCAGCCATATCGGGAAAGTCCTCGCGAACTATCTCTCGCAGGCGAGCATAGGCCGCTTGGTGAACCGGAGCAGGAGCACTGGTCACTCGGGCTGTGATTCGAAAGCCGCGCCGATCGGCAGTGATTAGAGAACTCAGATTCTCGCTAGGCTTAGCCCCGTTTTCAAACTGTAGATAGTATTGAGAAGCCATTGAAGAGGCATTTTGCGCGGGAATAAGTACTGCTTCCTCCAAAATGTCGTCGTACTCGATAGATGCTGCCTGAGCCTCAGCGGGAACGTCTTTGGGCGTAGGAATGCGGTAAAAATCAGCTCGATTCTTATTTTGTACCTGATGCATCTTCCTTAAGACAGTCACCGCACTATCAAAGCTGGTCAGGACTCGAAGAGGCGAAGAACTATTCTGGGACTCCTTCTCAACCCGTCGTTGGAATCGATCTATCTGGTCCAAAAAGGCGTGAGAAGAGGCCACCCGCTTTTGCTGATAAGCTCTTTCTTCCCCTTTGAGTTTTTGTAACTCTTCTTGTTCAGCTGGAGAGTTGAGCCGCCCTTCTAGACGAGCTATCTCCAGTTGTTCAATTCTCGCTTGGCGAGCGTTGACAACGGTATCGTTTTCTCCCAACTGAGGACCGAAGAATATTAGTTCAAGGTCCCCTGTGCCCCCGAGCTTATCTTCAATCCATCGCATATCACTGATCATCTTGTCATCTTCGGGGAACATCTCTCGGAAGTCGGAACTCACCTCTACTCTGGAGAGTCCCAAGATAGAGATGCCCAGAATGGCCGCGCTGGTGGCGGCGATAGGAACGCGATACTTGGTAACCCACCGAGTAAGCCCGTCGCTCCAATGAGGACCTTCCTCGTCATCCACCGATGAAACAGCAGGCTGTTTTTGCTCTTTAAGCGGAATGAGTGACAAAAGGGCAGGAACTACGGTCATCGAAAGCAGATAGGCGAACATAGTTCCGATGCCCCCGGTATAACCCAGCATGCGCATAGGAACGATTTCGGAGGTCATCAAAGAAAAGAACCCTACTGCCGTTGTTATCGAGGTGAGCAATACTGGCAGCCAGTTTCGCTTCATAACCTCCATAATTAGGGTCTCTTTGTCCTTAAATTGTGGCCTCAATAGATAGTAGATAGTGATCAGATGAACCGAATCAGCGATGCCTACCGCGGTCATCATATTCGGGGCCATGGCGGTGAGATTGTTGAGTAAGTCGCCCTTGAGCCAAACTATCCCCATCATGCCCATAATCGAGGCAAAGACAATGAGCAGTGGCAGCGCAACTCCGCTTATTTTCCGATAAACGAAAAGTAACACCACCCCAATCAACAAGAACATCAAGCCCACGTAGGCCATGTCCTGCATGCCCACTACCATGAAATTGCGTTCCAAAGCAGGCATTCCAGCGATGTGAACCTGAAACTTTTCTTGGCTGGCAATCTGTTCAATCCGAGCCAGCGCTCCCCATTGCGACTCGTTAGTGATAATTGCTGGCCCTACCGCCTTTTGAGTGAGTTTTCCGTCTCCAAAAACCTCTTGAAGGCGAGTGTCTGGAACCTTAGTCCTTAGTACTTGAACAAGTAAGGCAGTCGTCCGTCCATCGGGACTCACTACACTGTCGATCAGTCTGGGTTCTCCGATATGGTTTGCGAAGGACTCGCCATCTCCCAGTAGTTCTGTAACCTTCTCACTGCCGACCAAGGAAGCAGCTCGCTCCGCCCCGAGAACTGCGACCATGCGTTCTAGTCGCTGCCCTTCGGAATAGTTCTGAATCTTTTCCTCAAAAAGGTCGGTGACGATGAGGCCTTCTTCATCGGGTCCAGCTTGGCCCCAGCGAATCCAGGGATTAGAGGTCAGACTACGGACATTGCGAACATAGGGAACCTTCTCAATGGCCGCGGTCATGCGAGCTACTGATTCGAGGGCTTTAGGACCAAATGCACCCATGGGATCATCTGGGTCCTCAAAGGCCACCACCAGGGTGTCCTCAGCTACAAACCTATCTTCAACGTCCTTATACGTCCTCAGACCAGAATCAGCCGGATCGAACCAAATGTCATATCGAGCATCGAACATCCGAGGTGGTGGTGCCTCTTTGGGAGGCACCACCTTGAGGGCATCAACTTGGCCAGAAAAGGCCGTCATCTGCTGCATTCCCCCTAAGAAAAAGGCGCCTACGGCCACGAGCAGCCCTATCGCCAAGGGCCAGCGCACCCGATAAATCTTTGAAATCATTCCATATTCTTTGTTCGTCATCCCGTCTCCACCTATCTTAGAACAATCATTCTAGATTAGGCATGGCAGCAGCCAACAGAATGAAGTGAAGACCATCTTTTCTCGGATGTCATCCTTTAACGAACATTCTAAGTTCAATCGATCGTTCAATGTAGGCTATAAGAAAGGCATGGCTGGCCCTCAACGACAGTTCGACAAATACGAGGCCCTAGAAACCTGCATGCAGACCTTTTGGGAGAAGGGCTACCAGTCCACCAGCTATGAAGACCTGGTTAAGGCCACGGGAGTCCATCGCGCCAGCATCTATTCTGCCTTTGGAAGCAAGGCCGAGCTTTTCGAGCAGGCTCTGCAGATGTATGTTGATCGAAACCTTGCCTATCTATTGGACACTGTTCGCGGTCAAAGCTCTCCTTTGGCCGGTATAGAAGCAGGACTGAGAATGATGCAAACCAAGGCGCGAACTATGTCTCATCAGGGCTGCTTTTGCGGGAATGCGGGTACGGAACTCTCCAATGACCACCCAGGCGTGGCTAAGATAGTTCGTATCTTCTATCAACGCTTTCAAGATATATTCAGGCTCGCCTTTCAAGATGCCATTAGGAAGAAAGAACTGCCTACTGACTTCAATGCCAGTCGCTGGAGTCTACTCTTGCTCACGCTAGCTCAAGGCGGTAGCAACCTCAGCCAAGCGGGAGCGGACCCTCAAGAAATGATCGACATGTTGGAGGGGGTCATTGAAGAACTCAAGGCAAAGAATCTTAAGAAGAAATAGTTAGAGTCTGCTGAACAACTCCTTTAGCCTTTGAAACTCTTCTTCTCGATGACTCCAGACTTCGACAACTATCTCCATACGTTCATCTTTGGGGACCAAAGTGATCGCCTTAAGAAAGGCTGCTACCAAAGCATGGAAGCCTTGATCTAGCCCTAGCCTCCAACCACCGGTAAGAGGGGTCATCGCCAGATGATTGTATCCCGCGGAAAAGGCTTGCTTGAGCCCCTCTGCCGCCGCCCGAGTCGCCAATGCTAGGCTGTCTGCTCTCGAATGATGACTAAGTGTATTGAGTAGCAGAAGCTGAGGGAAGACTCCCTCAGCTATCTCTAACAGGAGCGCTGTGCCCGCCTGACCGAGAAACTCATTTTCCTGCTCTAGGCTCTGTCTTAGTACCCCCTCAAGCTTTGCTGAGGTTTTAGGATAGGCCCTGCCTACGTTTCCAAAGAAGCGGTCGAGGTCGAGTGACTCCGTCTGCTGGGATTGTGTATCCGGAGCAAGCGTCAGGGCCAAAGTATCTGCCGACGAACCAAAGACATCCCCTGAAAGTATCTTAATAGGCATCGGGCCGACGTAGCCGATAAAGGGGCATTCGGCAAGGAGGCTTTGGCAAACAGCGCTTCCTGGCCTGAGTTTTGGATGCTTTGAGATGCTAAGACGAAGAAGCTAGACTGTCTAGTTGAGACAAGCCAATTACTACCAGGCTCCGCTCTAGTTAGGTTGGAAAAAATAGTGTCCGCCTGCAACACACACTGGGTTCAGCTGATCGTCTTCTAACCCTGGGACCATGCCTCTCAGATATCTAAGATCACCCTCTTAGTTATTTGTTACCACCCCATCCTCGGAGCCTTGCTAAAGTCGCTAGACGCGGTGGCATAGGCTTTGCCAATTGGGAGACTAATGTATGTAGCTCACAACAGGACTTCGTTCCTATTTCTTGGACTCTGCGGAATACTTAGCACCGCCTGTGGCTCTAGCTCTACCAATGAAACGCCCGACGCAGGGCAACAAAGTAATCAAGACTCTGGGACCGTCAAAGACGCCGGTCAGCAAGGCACTGTAGACAGCGGCAGCATGCCTGATTCCGGCCAAGGCCAACCAGACTCGGGTAGTATGCCAGACTCAGGCACCGTTCCTGACGCTGGAATGATGCAGGCGCCCCCAGTAGCGCTCTTCGAACTAAGAGAACTCACCGTAAATGCCTTTGGCTCCGACGCCCACGGCAACGCTATCTATATCAAAGACTACTCATTGGTCCCCGAAAGTGGTTGTAAGCGCTTTGAGCCTCAAGCCGGCTGGAACAGAAACCTGGGACAACCTATCCTCAAGAACCTGGCGTCTACTCGTTGGTTTTGCACCAACCAAACCAACGTCCCCCATCCCGGCGTCTGGTGTGCAACCGACGGCGGAGCCCCCATTCCGGTAGCTGGTAGCAGCCTCGATACCGGCCCCTGGCTCACCGCTATGGCACCCGTCCTAGGTGTTGAAGGAGGCTCGGACCTAGGTAAAGTAGAGGGTATGGCAGAAGCTCCTGGCGACTATATAACTATCTCAGAGCCCGCGAACTTACCTTCTATGGCCACCGGCGACCTCGAGGTCCGCTATAGTTCCACCGGTTCCGACCCAGCCATGCTTGAAGTCGAGTTGGTCAATGGCAGCGTGCCCGCTTTGGTGGTGTGTAGACCCGACAGCGACGGTCAAGCCACTATTCCCCAGGGGCTGCTCACTGGAACTATTCGCCGTCTTTCGGTGATGCGCTGGAAAGAAACTATCCTCAAAGACGGGCAAGGTCGTAGCCTTGCAGTGCGCGTACTCAAGGGCATCGCCATTCATCCCTAGATCCCTATGCCTCTCCTAGTACGCATGGTAGCCTGAGACTACTATGCGTACTATCGAGGTATCTCACCAAGAAACCGGCTATATCTCTGCCACCGGCGCCACTTTGTATCTAACTATCGAAGGGGAAAAGTTCTTCGCCGGGACCGCTGCCCTCAAACAAGCCGTCGAACTCAGAAAGCTGATGGACGGCCTGCTGGGATGCGGTATCAAAGAAGACCAAGTGGGCATCGAATCTATCTTCGCCGAGGTTCACAAGGGTCTGCTCAGTAAATCTTCCCGAGCCAAATATTCCTTATTCGTCGAATGTAAAGACTCCGCAGTCATCCCCGGCATATTAGACACCGTGACCAATCAAAAAGACTGCACTCTCAATCGCCTACAGTGGGATTATTCTGACAACGAAGAAACTATCAATGGATGGATTAAGGCAGGGACCGAGAAAGTTCGCCAACGCGCCGTGGTCATGGCCGCTGCTGCTGGTAGCGAGATAGTTGGTATTAACTCCCTGAAGGTCGACGTCGTCGATCCTAGCGCCCCTACAGCACACTATCACCGCAGCGTGGACGTGATGCCTATGGTCTCTGCCCCACCGCGAGCCCGCGCCTCCGCAAGTATCCCCGGCGCGGCAGAGAGCCTAGCCGGATTGGAGGTAGCTCCTAGAAAACAGCTGGCCGCCCATATTCATGCGATATTTGAAGTGAAGTAGACACTCTTCTAGCAGACGTCCTATCGAGCAACAATTCCCTTCGTTTGATAAACCATCCGAATTCCTATCCCAAGCCCGACCTTATACTATCTAGATAGGCTTCTAGCTTTCCAATCTTCAAGGGACGGAGGTAATCCGCTCCTTGCTATGCGTACTATTCGTATTTCCGAAAAACGGACAAATAGTCGAGTCACAGGTAGTCGACTACTCTGACGCTCTTTGGCGCCAGTCATAGAAGCCAGACTTCGAGACCTGAAATAGCTGACAGAGTCGAGTGACGTGCAACTGCTCACTATACTTCTGAACCATCTGATATCGAAGCTTCACTTGGGAGTTCTGGAACAACACGCTGTTTGTAAGCAGGTGCCTTTCTTCCCTCAAGATAGTCACTTCGGCCTCCAATCGCTTCAATTCTTCCTGGTTGTCTTTATGAGAGCTTAAGAAGGGCTTTCGGACCCTTAGGCTTCTTTTCTTAGCAGTACGCCAGCCATAGATATTTCCGGGTCGGATCTTTAGGTATTGGGCTGCAGAACTAACACCAATGCTCTCAGCTAAGATCAGAGCCGCCTCTCTGAAGGCGTAGGGGTAGTGGGTCAGCCTTTTCCCGATTTCATGCGCCCCACACTAGCTCGATAGCAAGCGTCAAAGCCAGAGCCTCACAAGCCATGTCTTCACTGCCAAGATAGAAGCAACTTTCGAGGAGCTTGATAGTTTACAACTATCAAAACAAGGCTAATGGATAGTTTTTGCAGCCCGAATAGGACTAGATATAACTCAGCAGAGCCGGGAAAATCAGGCTCAATAGATGCAGTGCGTTATTGGGGAGGAGGGATTCAGGCAGGTTGGGGAAGGTCTGCGGTGGAGAGATCTGCTGTCACCAAGCCGATAAGTTCGGAGGCAACCTCAAGGATCTTCTCTTGAGGTATGCCGGAGCTTTTCATGTCCCGAAAGATTGAACGCGCCAGAATGCGGGCGACCCGGGGGTCCTCACCGGAGAGGAGTGCGGGAATCAAGTTGGGAGAAGAAGTGGTGCTCGTTTGCATCGCGTTTTCGAATATTCAAGGCCTGGGCCGGGTGGCATTTGAGAGAATCATTGGCTTTTCTCATTCCGACTGAAGGGTCATCTGTGTAACTCACAACGCGGTGCGAATGATTTTACGCAGCCGGTGCGCAGAGAAAGTTCCACCTTTAGTCTGGGCTCCCATTTTTGCGGCTGTCGGGCTTCTGACAGGTCCTGACCGACTCAATTTGAGCACAAACCAAGCAGGACTTGCTCTCAGCGGTCGCCAACTCTAGCTTCCGCCGATGCTGCGCCGCCTGGACATCGAATGTGCCCACGACGCCCCTATGGACCAGGAGGCCCTGATGGGGCTGGCCGCCCGGACCCTGAAACTGCAGGGAGACCAGGTCCTCTCCTTGGAAGTGATCAAGCGGGCTCTCGATGCCCGGGCGAGGCACAAAAAGCCGCGCTTTCGCTTCACGGTAGATGTTGAGCTCTCCCAACCCCCCAAGAAGGGAGCGCCCAAACAGGCCAATCTGCGCGAAGTCCCCCAGCCCAAGCCTCTGCTCAGCTCCCCTCAAGCCCAAAAAGATGCATCCCCAGTCGTGGTGGTCGGCGCTGGGCCGGCGGGCCTGTTCTGTGCCTGGCACTTGGCAGAGCAAGGCGCGAAAGTCATTTTGCTGGAGCGCGGCAAGCCGGTAGAGACTCGCGCACGGGACTTCGGTCGCTTTCGCGGACGGGGCGAACTCAATCCAGAATCCAATATCTGTTTTGGAGAGGGCGGCGCGGGAACCTATAGCGACGGTAAACTCTATACTCGCAAAAACAACCCGCTGATTCGCGAAGTATTAACGCGCATGGTCGCATGTGGAGCGCCGGAGCAGATACTTATCGATGCCAAGCCCCATATTGGCACCAATCTATTATTCCGTATGCTCAAAGGCATTCGCCAAGAGCTGATCAACCATGGGGTGGAAATTCGCTTCGAGACCAAAATGAAGCGTCTGTGGCGGCAAAACGGTAAAACGTTGGGAGTAGAACTATCAAATGGAGAGCAAATTGATAGTTCACAGGTAGTTTTGGCGATTGGGCACTCTGCGCGAGATACTTTTGAGGAACTTGCTCAGCAATCTATCCCGATGGAAGCCAAACCTTTTGCGGTGGGCGTGCGGGCAGAACATCCCCAAGAACTTATCGACGGCGCGCAATATCACAGCGGTCGTGGCCGCCCCAACACCCTGCCTCCGGCCGACTATCGTTTGGCTCACCAAGCTCAAGGAAATCGCGGCGTTTATTCCTTTTGCATGTGTCCCGGCGGGATGATCGTGCCCACCGCTACCGAGCCAAACATGGTGGTGGTCAACGGCATGTCCACCGCTCGGCGCTCTACGCCTTTTGCCAACACCGGCTTAGTAGTCCAAGTGGGTCTAGAGGATATTGCCCGCGAAGGTTTTGGCGAAGGCCCCCTCTCAGGTGTGGAGTTTCAGCGCCATTTGGAGCGCATGAGCTTCAAAGCAGGCGGAGAAAACTATTTCGCACCCGCTATGCGGGCCTCAGACTTCGCGGCTGGCAAAAACACCGGCAAACTCGCGGCCACCCATTTTCGCCCCGGCCTAACTGCCACCGATATGCGCGAAGTATTGCCTCGCTTCATCACCGAGGCCATGGCCGAAGGTTTGTCCCGGTTCGACAAGCAAATCAAAGGCTACGCTTCCGAAGAAGCCAACTTGATTGCCGTTGAATCACGAACATCCTCACCGATTCGCATTCCGCGAGATCCGGAAGGCATGGAAGTCGAAGGGTTTTCTGGAGTCTATGTTGCCGGAGAAGGACCCGGCTATGCGGGAGGAATCATGAGTGCAGCCATCGATGGACTAAGAGTTGCCCAGTCAGTCCTGCATAAACTATCTTAGAACTATCCGGGAGCTTACTTTGAAGACTTGCGCTTGTGCTCATTAGCGCCGAAGAGCCAGTTGAAGAAACTAATCAGCAAAGAGCCTAAGATAGCCGGCCAAAGACCGTTGATGGTCAAACTATCGATAAGTTTGGAAGTAAGCAGCAGGGTTGCGCCGTTCACCACCAAGGTGAAAAGCCCCAAAGTAAGAATGTTGACCGGAAGCGTGAGCAGCAGAAGCACCGGACGAACCAGGGTGTTCATGATGCCAAAAACGATGGCGGTGATCAGAGCGCCCTGCCAGCCAGCGACGCTCATGCCGGCGATCACGTAGGCGGCGAGGAAGATAGAAAGGCCGTTAAGCAGCAGGCGGATAATCAATCCCATGGCCCCAGCATAGCCACTGAGCGCCGCAAGACAAAGGGTGAGCGTGATCTCAATTCAGATCTGACGCTTTTCCCTCAAAGTGTCGCCGAATGACCCACCTCAGTGGTGATGGTGGGGAACCATCAGAAGCTCGCCGGTGGCCTCGTAGTGCTTGCGAACGTCGGGATTCTCGTCGAGATAGGCCCGCAAACTCTCTTCGGTAATATCCACCACCACATCCTGACTAGAAAGGCAGGCTTGGCAACCCAGGCGACTGTTCATTTTCACGTCAAAGCCTAAGTCGAGGCGGTCTTCCTCTTTGTCAGAGAGTTCACTCAAGCTCTCTTCGTTCTTAAGCACATAGATGTGGCAGGTGGAACAGCCACAAACTCCGCCACAGTTAGCTCCCAAAGGTACCCCGACCTCCTGGGCCACATGTAAGATACTTTCGCCCGACTCCCCTTCCAAGGTCATGTCCTCTTTGAGAAGGCGGTTCTTTTTAAAAGTTACTTTAGGCATGGGTATTCCTGATCAACCAAAAGCGGTGCGCTCATCATAGATGGGCGCTTCAGTGAGGTCGGTGAGTTCCGCGCGGGAGAAAAAGTCTTCGATAAGTTGGAACAAAGTCTCTTTTTCTTCAGTTTGCATGGCCACATCACGAAAACGTGAGCCACCCCGCATGCCGCGGCTATACCAAATAAGATGTTGTCTGAACTTTCGCACCGCACGCACTTCATCTTGATGATGGTTGATGTGCGCTTCAAGGTGGCGAACTATCATTTCGGTACGTTCTTGAGGACTCGGACGGGTGGGAATCTCATTGCCTAAGTATGCCGCAGATAGTTCTCGAAAGATCCAAGGATTGCCCAAAGCCGCGCGGCCGATCATCACTGCGTCGCAGTTAGTATGTTCGACAACCTTCTCGGCGTCTTGCACCGAGAAAATATCTCCGTTGGCAATCACCGGGATAGATACCGCCTCTTTGAGTTCAGCAATAATGTCCCAATTGGCGCAGCCAGAGTATCCTTGGCGACGCGTGCGAGGATGAATGGCGATAGCGGCCAAACCGGCATCCTCTAGAGCTTTACCTAAGCTGGCGGCGTTCTTGCTGTTTTCGTCCCAGCCTGCTCGAATCTTCCCGGTGACCGGGATGTCGGGCCCTACCTGCTCTACCATGGCAGCTACCACTGCGGCGGCGCGCTCTGGGTCGGTCATCAACGCGGAGCCGGCACCATTGCGGGTCACCTTCTTCACCGGGCAACCCATATTGATGTCGACGATACGCGCGCCCCGCTGCACCGCGAGCTCCGCGGCCTGAGCCATAGAAGTGGGCTCTCCTCCGAAGACTTGAACCCACAAAAGTGGCTCCTTCTCGGGGTCGTGACGCAAATAAGCTTCGGTACGGGCGTTCTGATACTGCAGGCCCTTGGCACTAACCAACTCAGTGGGGGCCCAGCCGGCGCCAAACTCTAAAGAAAACTCGCGGTAGGGCGCTTCAGAAACCCCAGCCATAGGCGCGAGGATAATCGGCGCTTGCGCAGGATAAGGCCCAATCTTTAGGGGTTTCAGACCTCGAAAACGAGGGTACTCAGCCTGAGGCGGAGTTGCGATATCATGGGCTTTGCTCAGCATCGTGCAGCCGCGAGAGAAGCCCTCTAAGAGGACTTCGCCATCCTTGCTGCTAACTTTGTTAGCTCAGCCTCACAAGTCAAAAAAAGCACCACTGACAGCGAGCATTTCCCCCGCCCAGGGCTTTCGCCCTCAAAGCTAAGAAACGGAGGGTTTTGAGGGGAGCAAAGCTACTGACAAAACGATAGATAAGCGCCTGCAGATAGTTTGCAGCTAAGCGCGTTTTTTCCGCTGGGCCATCTCTACGGCCTGTTTCAATCCGGAACGACGGGCCGAACTCACCATCAGGCGAACCGGCGTCAAACTATAAAAACGCTCGCCGTAGCGCTTGAGCGCATTGGGATCGAGATAGACGCCTAGGCCCGGCCCTTGAGGAACCGGCAAGCAGCCCTGGCCATTGAGGTGCAGGGGCTCCATCAGCAGAGCATCACGATTTTCCGGGATAGATGCGGGCGGCTCCCAAGGATAAGCCAAACGGGTGGCATCTTCTTCGCCCACGAGCCGTTTCCAAGCTACCAAAGCATGTAAGTTGGCGGCGAGGTTGATGCCGTCGCCCTTGGTGGTGGGGCTGAAACCACAGCCCTGTTTGCGGGCTTCGGAAATGGCCACTTCCATGCGGCCCATGCCGGCCAAGCTCGAGCCGGGGGTGAGAATGCTGTAGCAACCCTGGCGAACTAAGGCTCGCAAGGTAGAGGCGCTCACCGAGAGATCGCCACCAGCGATAGGAATAGATGCCGTACTATTAAGTTCAGCCAAACCATCCCAGTCTTCTTCGTGAAGAGGCTCCTGAACCCATTTATAGCCCAGTTCGGCGGCGTGATAGACGAAACGACGCGCTCTGGGCAGGTCCCAGCGAGGAACGTCTTCAACTAATGAGACACTCCAACCTTGGTGGGCGTGCACCATGAGGTCGAAATCGGGTCCTGCGACACTTCTGGCTACTTCTAGCTGCTTATGATCTTCGCCCTCTTCCATAGAATGGACGCAAATCTTAGCCGCCTTGAAACCTATTCTTTGGGCGCGCTCTATAACCTCCGCTCGGGCCCTGGGAGGACGCAGCTCGCGGAAAGAGGCAAAGACCTCGACGGCCTCGGGAATGGAACTATCAGCCTCACCGCCGAGACGTTCCACCATGAGTTGATGAAGGGGAATATCTTTGGCTTTGGCGGCTAGGTCCCAAAAAGCAATCTCCATCCAGTTGTTGCGCCAACCAAGATAGGAGGCTTGCCGCAAGGCTTCGCGGGCACGGTCGACGTCAAAGGGGTCGAGCCCCAGCAGGAACTGGCCAATGAAGTCGCCGATGCCGGAACGTTCCCGCTCAAAGGCCGGCCCGGTGGCATAACCAGTGAGCCCTCCCCGGGTGGTGATCACCAACAGCGTCGCCGCCAGCTTGGTCTGGGGGTAGCCCGGGATCCACACGGGATACAACGGAGTCGGTAAAGGAACCCCGAGGTGGTAAAGCTCTATTCGTTCAATTTTGTCTTCAGCCAAATCCCTGCCCTAAGCTTTTGACACGCTGCGGCAAAACCCACTGCTTCGTCAATAACCGTTCAGTCTACCTTAACAGGCTCAGGATCTTCCGAAAGGGTGCTGGGGTCGACTTCGATACGAATTCGGCGAGATTCTGGCTCAATATCGCCTTCTTGGAGGATAGTGAATTCCACACGGCGATTTTTGGCCCTGGCGGATTCCCCTGAGCCTGAGACAAGCGGCTTGGATTCACCATAGCCCACTGCCTCAAGTCGAAACTCAGCGACGCCGCGCTCGATCAAATAGGCCATCACCGACTCGGCCCGCTTTTGTGACAGCGTCAGGTTGTAGACGTCTGAACCTTGGTCATCGGTGTGCCCCTCAATGCGAATACGCTTGAGCTGCATATTGGCCTTAAGGGTCAGGGCCACCTGATTGAGGATGTTGAAACTCTCCGGCTTGATGCGGGCCGAATCGAAGTCGAACATGATCTTACTATCGATGGTCACCTTCTCACTGGTAACTTCTACCTGCGGCAAACCTTCGTCTGGGCAACCATCGTCATCTTCGAAGCCGTTGATAACTTCCTGAGCGTCGGGACACTTATCTTCGTCGTCCGGAATACCATCTCGGTCAGCATCGTCCTCGGGACAACCATCCTCGTCGTCAAAACCATCCTTATCTTCAGGGCTCATAGGACAGTTATCTTTGACGTCAATTATTCCATCCTTGTCGTTATCCAAATCAGGACAGCCGTCGGTATCTTGGAACTCATCGATATCTTCGGGCTCTAGAGGACAGAGGTCTTCTACGTCAGGAATGCCGTCTTTATCGTTGTCGGGCTCAGGACAACCATCTTCGTCCTCAAAGCCGTCCTTATCTTCAGGATCATCGGGACATTTGTCGTCCACGTCAAAGATGCCATCGCCATCGCGGTCGGATAAGTATCTACGATAAGTTAAGCCGAGGAATACTTGATAGTCGGGCGAGCCATAACCCTGGGTTCCGCCGATAGATACACCGCCGGAAGCAGTGAGTTGATGACCGCTAGAGGGTTCAAAGGTTGCTTGAGCACCGCCGCGATAAAGAAGTGGGTTTTGCTCGGCGTTCTGAAAGGGTTCTTCGAGAGCTGAGGCTCCCGCCACTTCAAAGATCAGCTCTGATTTGACCTCTCCCATCTTGGGCAAACCGAGACCACCACCCAATTTGTAGAAAAGCTCATGGGAGATCTCGATATTACCGATACGGGCTTGGTCCCTTAGTTTGGCCCCAATGGCAGCGCCGGCGCGCACGCCCCAAAGAATATCAAAGCGGCGATCGATCAATAGATGGGGTGAAAAGCCAACTGAACCATCACCGAGGAAGGCGGAACTATCTCCCGTAGGCAGCGTGAACTCTGGAATCACAGCTAAGCCTATGGGCATACCTTTGCGTTGGTCTAAGATAGTTACCTTTGGCAAAATACGCAGGTCGCGAAAGCCGAAGTCATTGAGCTGACCCGTGGCCAGGCTTTGGTCGCCGTTTTGATGCAAGGTCAAAGGAACCGCAATTCCCAGCTCCAACCACTCCAGAATGCCGACCGAGCCGATCAAATCTAGGTTGAAGCGGTGGCGGATGACCTCGCCCACCTGCAAACGGCCGCGAAAAAGCACCAGAGGGTTTTGGGAGTAGCTGCCCATCAGGCCCACGGTGAACTCGCGGAACTGGTGGGACCTGCTGTCGTTGACCGTGTGCAAACCGTAGGGAACCGGGTGAAACTGCTCAATATCGAGGTTATTACCGGTTCCTGTGTTTGCCCCCAGCTGCTGAGCTTGGGCGGGATCGGGCGCGAGAGCGCTGAGCCCTAGGGTCAATCCCAGGAGGAGCCCACGAAAGGCGGGCGCAGTGCGGCCTGCAGATACCACCGGCCGATGATAGCGAGGCGCTATCTTCAAGCAAGTTTCCCCCCAAAGCTGGCCCCTGGTTGACCTAGGTTTTGGCTTCGACAATCGTGCCCGCCGTGTCTAGTCCTCTCGCGTGCATCGTCTTGGCTGCTGGCCAAGGAACCCGCATGAAATCGGCGTTACCCAAGGTTTTGATGCCTGTTTGCGGTGAGCCCATGATCAACTTTCCCCTGCGTTTGGCAGCAGATCTTAGTGCTCAGCCCCAAGTTGCTGTGGTGGGCCATAAGGCCGAGCTAGTCCAAAAATCGGTCCAAAAAGAGTTCGGCGAGGCGGTCGGCTTTCAGCTGCAAGCGCAGCAAAACGGCACCGGCCACGCGGTGATGGAAGGCATGAAGGGCCTGGAAGGCTTTTCGGGACGAGTACTGATTCTCTCTGGCGACGTGCCCTTACTTCAGCTCTCCACGCTGCAAAGCATGCTAGCCCACATGGACCAAAAGTCCCTGTCAGTGGTCTTCCTGTCCGCAATTTTGGACGACGCCACCGGCTACGGCCGGGTGGTTCGCAACGCTGAAGGTCAGGTAGAGCGCATCGTCGAGCACAAGGATGCTTCCGAGGCCGAACGAGAGATTCGCGAGATCAACGCGGGTATCTATTGCGTCGAGGCAGACTTTCTCAGAGAGGCTTTGGGCCAACTAAAGTCAGACAACGCACAAGGCGAATACTATCTCACCGATATTATCGACATTGCTCTCAAGTCCCACAAAGCCTTAGATGCTCTGCCCGTTTCTGAAGCCGAAGAAGTACAAGGTGCCAATAACCGGGCGCAATTGGCAGAACTAGATAGTTTGTTACGCAAACGTATCTGCGAAGGCCATTTGGCCAATGGGGTGGGGATCATCGATCCCAACAACGTATATATCGGCCCTCAAGTCCAGATTGGCGCTGATACAACTATCTATCCCGGGGTTCATTTGCGCGGTAAAACTAAGATCGCCAGTGGCTGCACTATCGATGTGGGCTGTGTCTTGACGGATGCCATCCTTCACGAGGGCGCAAAGCTCCATCCCTACTCCATGATGGAAGAGGCAGAAATGCAGCAAGACGCTAATTTGGGGCCTTACGGAAGGTTGCGTCCCGGTGCTTTGCTCGAAGAAGGCTCACGGGTAGGTAACTTTGTGGAGCTAAAAAAGACCCGCTTAGGCAAAGGGGCTAAGGCCAACCATCTTGCCTATTTGGGCGACTCAACTATCGGCCCCAAGGCCAATGTAGGAGCCGGAACTATCACCTGTAACTATGACGGCTATGGGAAACATAAAACCGAGATTGGAGAAGGAGTTTTTGTGGGCTCCAACTCCACCTTGGTCGCCCCGCTCCAGATTGGCCAAGGTGCCTATGTGGCGGCGGGGTCGGTTTTGACCGACGCCGTGGGCCAAGACGACCTCGCCTTTGGTCGCGCGCGCCAACTTAACAAAGAAGGCCGTGCGAAAGCTGTGCGCGAAGTGGCCGAAAACAGCGCCAAAAAAGCTAAAGGCAAGTAATTCTCACCTCAAGGGAACAACTGAAGCTCTCCATTAGGTATGTCTTGTCGTCTGGGGTCGGGCGAAAAATGAACGCGCCCGGACGCCGAGGGCACTTGTAGATCAGGACCGAATATGTGCGGTATCGTAGGGTATATTGGGGGCCAAGATGCCTCCGAGATCATCGTTGAAGGGCTGCGAAAGCTTGAATATCGGGGTTATGACTCCGCGGGCGTAGCTATTATCAACAATAACAAGACGGACATTCGCCGAGCCGTCGGTAAATTGCGCAACCTTGATGGTGTGCTCAAAGAGCAGCCGCTCAAGGGAAGTATCGGCATCGGCCACACCCGCTGGGCCACCCACGGGCGTCCTTCTGAGCAAAACGCTCACCCCCACCATGTCAATGGGGTGACCTTGGTACACAACGGTATCATCGAGAACTATCTAGAACTAAAGAGTAGCCTTATTTCCAAAGGTTGTGAGTTCAAGAGCGAAACAGATACCGAGATCATGGCTCACTTGGTGGCCCAAGAGATTGCCGGAGGTCTGCGCCTAGTTGAAGCCGTTCGGGCCGCGCTCACCAAGGTTCGCGGCGCCTATGCTTTCGTGATTCAAAACGACGCCGAGCCCAATATATTGGTGACCGCCAAAAGCGCCTCCCCCATTGTTATCGGCTTGGGCGAAGGCGAATCCTTTGTGGCCTCCGACGTGCCTGCCTTGCTTGAGCACACCCGCAACTTCCTCTTTTTGGAAGACGGCCAAATGGCAGTGCTCAGCAAAGAGGGCGCTGAGATCACAACTATCGACGGCAAGCCCGTCGAACTATCCCCACGCCGGATAGATTGGTCTCCAGTGATGGCCGAAAAGGGTGGTCACAAGCACTTCATGCACAAGGAGATCTTCGAACAACCCACCGCCATCGCGGATACCATTCGCGGCCGGGTGAGCATGGAAGACGCCACCGTGCATCTCGATGGTATGGACCTGGCAGCAGTCAAAAAAGTCCA
>SPJK01042355.1_pt1 | contig 22710 bp, 22 predicted proteins | sample 3741771 | NCBI WGS metagenome assembly SPJK01 (sample SAMN10925997, study PRJNA522277) | cold seep metagenome | isolation source: Elba SIP-enriched marine methane seep metagenome, extraction at timepoint T2 | place: Italy: coast of Elba, Mediterranean Sea
AAATTGAGATTGTCCTCCCCGAACACGCGCGACGACAGAATCCCAACGGTTGGCGGTCCCAGCCAAAGCCCTGCCATTGAGATCGCCATATAATAGAGCGCGACCACCTGACCGCGGATCTGCGCGGGCGTGATCAGCAGCAGACCTGTGACGCCGATACACGAGACCATTCCAATCCCGATCGTGTTGATGCACAGCACCGCATAAGCCGACCAACCAGTCGGCATCAGCATCGCGATCGCACCGGTGGGCACCATGATCAGGAACCCGGCGATCAGAATACGCAGCGGCGCATCTCGCATACCCGCTTGCGTCCAGCGATCTGACAAGAATCCCCAAAGCAGGATATTCGCTGGACCAATGGCCAGGATCGCAGTGGCGTTGACAAAGGCATAATACTCCGTCTCCCACCCCCAGACGCGTTTAAACGTAGATGCCAGATAGCCCTGGCTATAGGCAATGATCGTCATGACGCAGATGAGCGAAACATAGCCGAGATATGTCCCCCAATGACGCCCGACATAGCCGAGCGCATCGCTCATATCATTGCCCTTCAGACTATCATCCTCAATGGTTGTCAGTCGCCGCTCCGGCTCGCCCAGGAAGAAGAACCAGGCGGCCACCAAAAGCCCTGGAATACCGATCATGAAGAATGCCGTCTGCCAGGGCGCAAGGGTCCCGATGATCGGGATATCGATCGCTTCGGTACTCTTCGCCCAGATCAGGATGCCGCCCCCGAGAAAGCTCGCGGCCGCGGCGCCGATGGTCAGCGCCATGGTGTAGAAGGCGATCGGTTTACCGCGCTCCTCGGGGGGGAAGCTGTCGCCAATCATTGAAAATGCCGCCGGGCTCAAAGTTGCCTCACCCGCGCCGACGCTGAGCCGTGCCATGAACATCTGCCAAAAGTTTTGAGCCACCCCTGAAAACGCCGTGGCCACCGACCAAAAGGCGACACCAATCCCGACCAGCCAGGTCCGGCGCACCCGATCAACCAGCCAGCCGATGAACAGGCCTGATGTGGCGTAGACAATCGAGAAGGCCGGACCAAGGATCCAGCCAATCTGCTCATCCGACAGGTTGAGGTCAGCCTTGATGGGCTCAATCAGAAGCTCGATGATCTTGCGGTCGGCATAGCTGAAGACGTAAGCCACAGTCAGCGCGATGACGAGGATCCAGCCCTTGCTTGCTGGAGGATGAGGCTTGGTCGTGGGGGCCGTCGTCTCGGTCATTCATTGCTCTCCAGGATCTTGTAAATCACGACCAGATTGTCGTCGAAGTCGACGATGCCGATCTCGCGCCCAATCCGGCCATCATTGGTTTCCAGCCGCTCTTCGGGATGGACGGTGAGGCCCAGCGCGCGGGCGCCCGCCATCACCTTGTCCGGATCTGCCATATCCAGCACGATGGCGCTGCGGCGCGGGGCCGGAACCGGCGGCAGGTCGACGCCTTTGATCTCGGTCAGCGCCATCACCCGTACCTGATCGCGGGTTGAGAGCGTGCAGAAGCCAAGTTCGGCACCGTCGGGAATATTGAAGACAGGAATGGAATAGCTGTCCGGGTTATGGCCGGTCTGATACGCCACCTCAAAGCCGAGCACATCGCGATAGAAAGTGAGGGCGCGGTCGATGTCTGCGACCACGAAATTCCCGCGCTGAAATCTGACGAATGGTTTTTCACTCATGGCGCCTGGTCCTCATATCCAATCTAGCGGTTCGCAGCGTACGCGGCACAGCTGCTTGCCCATGTTCTGGCCCGTATAGAGCCCCGCCAGGGCCGCGGGCATGTGTTCGAAGCCATCCGTGATTTGCTCGACGGGCTGCAATCTCCCGTCGCGAATCCAGTCGGCCATTTCCGCCATGGCGCGATCCCAGTCATCCAGATGATTATAGACAAAGAAGCCGCGCATCTGGGCGTCCGCCCGGCGCAAGCGCGTATAATTTGGCAAACGATAGGGCGCGTCTCTTGTATACTCGCTGATCGATCCGCAGAGAACGATGCGAGCATTCCGGCGCAGATGATCCATGGCGGCGTCGAGTGTCGGTCCGCCGACATTGTCGAAATAAAGATCCAGTCCTCGCGGGAGACTATCTGACAGAGCTGAAACCAAATTGCCGGCCTTGTAATCGATCGTCGAGCTGCAGCCGAGATGCTCGGCCATTGCGCACTTCTCAGAGCCACCGGCAATTCCGATCACCTCGCACCCGCTGACCTTGGCGGCCATTTGGACGACCAGCGACCCGACGCCGCCGACGACGCCCGACACGAGCACGACCTCGTCTTTTCGAGGCTCGCCAACATTGTACAGGCCGGCCCAGGCAGACAGCCCGGTCATTCCAAGCGCGCCCAGCCCCAGCGACGCTGGCAAGCCGTTCGCTGGCATGAGGCGGAACTTTTCGGCCGCTGTCATGGCCGAGACCTTAAACGTCTGCCATCCAAGCTGACCTTGAACCACCTCGCCCTCTCTCCAGTCCGGGTGCCTCGATTTCGCAACTTGAGCAATACCGCGGCCGTGAAGCGTATCACCAATCTCGAGCGGTGCTTCGCCAGCGAAAGACTGCCCGCTCATATAGTCGCGCATGACTGGGGCCAGGCTGAGATACAGCGTTTTCAGAAGCACCTCGCCGTCCCGCAGCTCTGGAATTGGCGCGGATTTCAGGTCGAAATCATCCGGGCGAACGTTGCCGTCCGGCCGACGCGCGACACACCATCTCTGGTTCACAGTTTCGTCGAGTTGAAACCCGGTAGAGAGATCTGCGAACCCGGCCATTTCGTTCTAGTCGTGAACTTTCACGATCTGATTGACCTCGAAGAAATAGCCGTCGAGATCCCAGAACGAGCACCCGATCATGTCTTTGACCTTGCCGTCTGCCCCTGTAACCGACCATTCTCGCGGTTCGCAATGAACACGGCTTCCTAACGCACGTGCGCGTTCGAGCGCTCCGCGTCCATCTTGTGAAGCCACCACAAAGACTGGTGCGCCGAACTTTATCTCGGTCGGGAGCTCGTCTGGCGCATCCATCTTGGGGTCGAGCCATTCCAGCAATCCGATCATGCCGATCATATCGTGGTTGGCCTTGAGGATGATCAGCCGGGTCTGGTCGCCTTTTTTGCCAGCAGCGAGTTGATCGCCTGACAACGTAAAGGGCGTATCCATCCAGCGGGTCATGCCAAAGACCTGCTCATACCACTCTGCCGCGCGGTCACCGTCGCGGACCAGAAGCGTGGTGCGCTTAATGTCATCCGTCAAATGATATATCCTTTCCATCGATCCCCATCTCTAACGGGCAAGACGGGGACTTGGGAAGGAAAAAATCAAATTGCGGGTTTCAAACGCCTGTTGCCGGCTAAGACTTGGCCGGATGGCTGTCCCCGATTTCGTGGATTTCCCGGCCGAGGAAGAACGAAATCGCGGTTCTGATCAGCACCAACAGTCCGACAAAGATCAGATCCGTCAGCTCGCGGGTAATCACCGTATGGACAATGTCTGACGCGATCATGAATTCCAGACCCGTTAGAATATAAGTCCCAAGGATCGTGCGAGCAGCGCTGAGATTGCCAAGATTTCGCGTCAGCCCAACGCCATGCCGAAGCCCGCCAATTAGACGGATCAGCGATACGAAAAACCCGAACAGAATGAGCACGACGCCGATCAGGTCGATACAGATCGCCAAGCCTTCGAGCGCGCGCATAACCGGTTCATCCAGCCCGAACGGCAAATGCTCAAGCGACGTCCCACCCGTCATGCCATCCACTGCGTGCGTTGCCTCTGAGGTACTCATCACAACAGCTCCGCATCAGTGATCACTTCAATCAGAGACGGGCCATCATGCGCGATCGCCTTAGCCAAGGCCGCGTCGAGCTCTTCGCGCGTCTTCACTAGCTCTCCCATACCGCCGCACGAGCGCGCAAATCCGGCGAAACTCGGATTGACCAGACTGGTTTGCCAAACCTCGAACTCCGCCGCTTTTTGCTCTTTGGAGATTTTGCCGAGCTCGGAATTGTTCATCAGAACATGTGTGATGTTCATGCCGTATTTCACCGCGGTCGTGAACTCCATCGCGTACTGTCCATAGCCGCCATCGCCGGACACGGAAATGACTTTACGTCCTTTGTAAGGGCCCTCTTCCTGCGTTGCCGCCGATGCCCCCATCGCTGCGGGGAACGAAAAGCCGATCGAGCCGAGATACCCAGACATCAAAACACGCTGCTGACCCGTGGCTTCAAAATACCGCCCGAACGAGTAGGTATTATTGCCAACATCCACGGGAAGAATCGCATCTTCAGGCGCGTGGCGCGTGAGGGCTTCGAACAGTGCGGCAGCCGAAACGCCTTTACCGCGATCTTCACCAACCCGGCTGGTTTTCTCAGCGCGCCAAAGTTTCCAGCGTTCGGCCACTTCGCTGCGCGCATCCATCGCCGCAGCGCCGTCGCGTTCGATTTCAGACCTGAGCAGGTCCGCAGTGACTGCGACATCACCCATCACCGGCACGGTGACAGGGTGACGCTTGGCCAATCGCATTGGATCAGTATCGACCTGAATGGTCGGCGCGCCCTCATAAATGCCGGTATGGTCTGAGAAGCTGGAGCCAAAGACCAGCAACAGGTCCGCTTCGTTCATGAACCAGCTGGCAATTGGCGTTCCGGACCGACCCATGACACCCGCCGCCAGCGGATGATCATCACCGATCTGGCCCTTGGCTTTGAACGTCGTTGCCACTGGGGCGCCGAGCTGTTCGGCGAGTGCGATAACGCCCTCCATGCCATTTAAAGCGCCATATCCGACAATGATCATCGGTCGCGTCGCGCCTTTCAGCAGATCTGTGGCTTGTTTCAGCGCAGACGGCGAAGGCGGAACGCTCAGATCCGCCATGCGCCCTTCCGGACCATACGCTTCTGCGCCTTCCGGCGCTGGTTTCGGTTGGACATTGTCAGGGAAGACCAGATGCCCGACGCCGCGCTGCAGGATCGATGTCTTGATCGCCTGCGTCATCAGCAAGGCGTGATCAGATGTGAGGTGCACGGTCTCGGAAAACTCTGCCACGGCTTCAAACGCCGCTTCCAGATCAATATCCTGAAATGCGTGGACGCCAACAACCTGATCCTGGACCTGTCCGGTCAGAGCCAGCGCCGGAGCGCCGTCAACTTTGGCATCCCACAGCCCTGTTAGCAGATTGGTCGCACCAGGCCCGGCAATGGTCAGCGCCGCCGCGGGGTGCCCAGTCAGTTTGCCATAGCCTGAGCACGCAAACGCCGCGGCCCCTTCATGCCGGATCCCGTAATATCTGAGATTACCTTCCGCTTCCTGGACCCGCAGAGCATCCGCGAGACCGAGATTGGAGTGACCGACCATGCCGAACACGCTGGTCACGCCCCAATTGGTCATTGTTTCGGCCATGACGTCCGCAACGGTGCGTCGGCGCGGCGGCAATGCCGGAACGCCGACATAAATGCCATCGTCCCGGATATCGACATCGAACATGTCCTGCCCGGTATCTTCGTGTCCACCTGGGGGCTTGCCGGTCAGTGGATCAAAGTCCCAGCCATGCCAGGGGCAGCGCAGCCAGCACTCACCATTGATGCCCTTTTCGATCGAGCCCTCGCCCAGCGGACCGCCCTGGTGCGGGCATTTATTGTCCATCGCCGCATACTCGCCCTTGAAATGGACCAGAGCCACAGATTGCGCGCCAGCGGTAGCGGATTTCACGCGCCCGTCGGCCACTTCGCCCGTCTCGGCGACTTTGTGCCAAATCAGTGTCGTCTTGTTATCAGACATTTTTTTGTCTCCCCTCGCTTGCTTTACGCTCCCCTATCGAAAACAGTAGGGGAAGGCATATCAATTGTCGCTCACATTTAATTGGGGTCTTGTGATTGGTCAGCGATCAGGACACTCGATACAGGCGAGGCGAATGCGTGAGAGGGGAGCACTCAAATGAACAAGACTGCCATCGCCAAATGGAATGACCTGACCGATCGCCAACCCGAATATGCGATTGTCGGCGAAGTTGACCTCGTGGTCGTCCGCTTCGATGAAACCGTCTCTGTGTTTTATGGCCGGTGTTTGCATCGCGGCGCGCTGATGTCGGATGGACATGTCGACCAGAACGATAATCTCATTTGCGGCGTCCATAACTGGGACTACCGTCTCGATAGCGGCGTGTCCGAGTATGAAAATTCTGAAGCCCTGCCAAAGTTTCAGGCGTGGCTCGAAAACGGCGACGTCCTGGTCGATACCGACGAGATCAAGGCCTGGGGACAGGCCAATCCTCAGCCCTATGCGCGCGATGAGTATCTCGGCCTCTACCAAGACCCTAGCCATGCCCCGCATCCTGAACCGACCAATGCTCTGATCCAGCAATATGCCCGCGATGGGCTGAGCAAGGTCGGACATCACGGCATCACCGACTCGATGGGCGTCCCGCGCGATCAGCTGCCGCAATGGGATGATCTGCAAATCCTGACCGCGCAGCTACAGAAGTTCCCTCTGCTCGACGATGAGCCGGTCGATACGAAAACCGTGATCGGCCCAAATGCGCAAAAACCGCTGCACCTGGATATCCCGCTTTTTGTCTCGGACATGAGTTTCGGCGCGCTGTCTGAACCGGCAAAAGTGGCTCTGGCGCGCGGCGCAGAGCTCGCAGGCACCGGCATTTGCTCCGGTGAAGGCGGCATGTTGCCGGAAGAACAAGAAGCCTGCTCGCGCTATTTCTATGAGCTGGCGTCGGGTCGGTTCGGCTTTTCCTGGGACAAGCTCGCTAAGGTCCAGGCCTTCCACTTCAAAGGTGGCCAGGGTGCAAAAACGGGCACGGGCGGTCACCTGCCGGGCGATAAAGTGAAGGGCAAGATTGCGCTTGTCCGCGGCCTCGAAGAGGGCGTCGCTGCAATCTCACCACCGCGCTTCCCGGACTGGACCGATGTCGTTCAAGTCAAAGATTTTGCTGATGAGGTACGCGATCGCACCGGCGGCATTCCAATCGGATACAAACTGTCGGCGCAGCATATCGAGAAAGACATTGATGCGGCGCTGCAGGTCGGGGTCGACTATATCATTCTCGATGGACGCGGCGGCGGAACTGGCGCGGCGCCCACGATTTTCCGTGACAATATCTCTGTGCCGACCATCCCGGCTCTGGCGCGGGCGCGCAAGCACCTGGATACGTCCGGACGCAGCGACATTTCACTGGTGATTACAGGCGGCCTGCGTAAGCCAGCTGACTTTGTCAAAGCCATGGCGCTGGGGGCGGATGCCATCGCGGTGTCCAACGCAGCCATGCAAGCCATTGGCTGCATCGCGATGCGCGCTTGCCATACGAACAATTGCCCGGTTGGGATCGCGACACAGAAGCCGCATCTGGTATCGCGGCTTGTGATCGAGAAGTCTGCGCATCGCCTGAAAAACTTCTTCGAAGCCTCGACGGACCTGATGAAGGTCATGGCGCGCGCATGCGGGCATTCAACCTTGACTGGCTTCAATGCAGATGACCTGACAACGTTTAGCCGTGAAATGTCTGACCTGTCAGGCGTCACCTATGCCGGAGTAGGAAAATGAACGAAACCGCAGCAGAAATCGTGATCATGGCGCTCGGGGTCTACGCCCTGATCGGGCTATTGGTCGGATTGATCTATCTGTTTGGCGGCGTTGATCGCATTGATCCGGCGGCCAAAGGCAAGGGCATGCCGGTCCGGGTCCGGCTGCTCATTCTGCCGGGCATTGCGGGTCTCTGGCCGCTGATGCTGGTTAAACTGTTCACGCAAAAGGAGCCGCCGGTCTCATGAAACGTTCTCATCGCCGCGTTCATTTTGCAATTTGGGCGTTTTCAGGCCCGCTCATCTTGTGGCTTCTCGTGCAAGCCTTCGCCGATCTGCCGGCCCAGCCCTCGAATGAGGCGCTGCCCGATATTCTGGCAAACGAGGAGGCGAGCTGATGTCACATGACTATAAGGCGGTGCAATGGACGCCGTTCAAGAAACGGTTCGATCTTTGGATGCTGTTTGGCGTTGCACTGTATCTCACCGTGTTCATCGCAATCACTTATTTGACGCAGCCGCCAGAGAACAGCTTGACGCCAATCCAGGCGATGATCCGGGCGACCGGCACATTGGCCTTCCTGATGCTCAGCTTTATCCTCTGCATCGGGCCGCTCGCGCGCTTCACACACCGGTTCAAGCCATTTCTCTACAATCGCCGACATATCGGCGTCACCGCTTTCCTGATTGCGCTGGTTCATGGCGGCCTGGTCCTGCTCTGGTATCATGGCTTCTCTGATACCAATGCTTTGGTCTCACTGTTCATTTCCAATCCGCGATATGACAGCCTGTCCGGATTTCCGTTTGAGGTTCTCGGCTTTATCGCGCTCATCATCATGTTCCTGATGGCGGCGACGAGCCATGATTTCTGGAATGCTAATCTCGGACCTGGCCTGTGGAAAGCACTGCATATGGCAGTCTATGTCGCTTACGGGCTACTGGTCGTGCATATCGCCCTCGGCGCCTTGCAGTTTGAGAAGCGTCCCATTCTGTTCGCCATCCTGGCAACGGGCGCGTTCATGGTGATCGCCCTGCACCTGATTTCCAGTATCGCCAGTTTGCGTCTCTTGGATAGAATCGGACACGAAGGCTGGCTGCGGGTCGCCCCCGTGGAGGACCTGGAAGATTCCCGTGCGAAAATTATTCGGCCAGTCAAAGGCGACGCGATCGCCGTATTCCGGGACGGTGACAAAGTCACTGCCGTTTCAAACATCTGCCGACATCAGGGCGGACCGCTCGGCGAAGGGAAGATCGTCGATGGCTGCATCACCTGCCCCTGGCACGGCTTCCAGTATCGGACGGAAGATGGCCAGTCGCCGCCGCCCTTCACCGAGAAAATCGCAACCTATGCGACCCGGATCATGGACGGCGTGGTTTACGTCAACCCGAAGCCGAACGCCCCAGGCACGCCGCAATCGCCTAGCCTGATTGGAGACACCGCATGAACAATGATGATTTCTTTATCGGATGGGCAGACACACCAAAGGTCGATCGCCGTTTCCTGCTCGGCGCCGGCGTCGCACTGGTCACCGGCACGACGGCCGTCGGCATCGGCATTGCCGCACGCCAGCGCCCAGTTGGTCCAGGCACCTGGAATATGGGCGAGATCCGCGAATGGCGTGGTATCGCCACAGCCGAGCCGTATGGCATGCTGCGCACAATTGATCTCGACGGCACCGAGCGAACCGCCTTGCTCGCATGCCAGGGCAAATGCGGGGTCAGCGCCAAAATTGGCGCGCTGGCTGGAAAGCCGGTAGTCGTCAAAGGCTCGCTTATTCAACGTGGGCCTTACGCCATGATTGCGGTGATTGATGGCCTCGACTGGATCCGCGAGGACCCGGACGGCAGTGTTGGGGGGCTCGCTTTTCCAGAACCGGAACCGCTCATGGATGTCAGCTTGAACGGAGAAATACTGGACACGAAATGCTGGTTCGGAGCGATGCGCCCGGCGCAAGGCAAAACTCATAAAGCCTGCGCGAGCCTATGTATTCGGGGCGGTTTGCCGCCAGCCTTCTATGTCAGGGACCTAAAAGATCAGACCGCTTTGATGATCATGACGTCCGGCGGATTTGGTCACAATAAGGACTTGCTGCCATACGTCGCCGACCCAGTCACGATCACCGGGAAGGTGTATCGCTTTGGCGATCTGTTCTTGCTAGACGCACCCGTCAGCGCGATCACTCGGCTCTAATTGGTCGATCCAAAACTCGCGCCAGTCTTGTCGAAATAAGCGCGCCAGAACGCGCGCACTTCGCCAATCGGAAGATCATAGGCCTGCCGCGGGACAATCCGTGCTACCACCTGTACGCCGTCCATGGATGGCACTTGTTGCGAGACGGAGGCTTCCGAATAGGCCGCCAGGTCAGCGCCTGCGCGATAGAACGAAAAGCCGTCCGAGTGCTGCATCAAGTCTGAAACGATGACCAGACGCCGATTGTCGCGCGTGTCCTGAAAATCAGCCCGATCGCCGACCGAATAGAGGGCTTCGAACAGAGGCGAGCTCGGCTGGCTCGTCGTTTTCAATGTCTCACCAACCATAGTCGTCAGCGGCTGATAAAACTGCTCGCGCCATGTATCATCGATCATGCGCGGATTTTGCAGGATCGGATTGGCATCCTCAACACTGCCAGGCGAGCATTGTGAGTAAAGCGTCGTCGGATCAAAGGGTGCCGCGCTGTTCGGCAACACCACGCTGAGACGTCCAAACCGCGGCAATGTCCGCGCTTCAGCGTCGATCAGTTCGTCGACCCAGGCGAGATCGTTCTCGCTGAATGGATCTGATTGATCGATCAGAATAATCGTATGTGCCGGGTCCTTGCGATCCATGCGGCAAGCAGAATCCATGTCGAGCGCCGGCGCGGAATTAAACGCCGCGACCGAAAACAGTCCGATCACCGCGACCAGCATGACGCCAATCGCACTGCGCCAGAACCAGGGACCTCTTTCTCTAGGACGAGCCATCACTCATCTCCATTCTTTCAGGCCGACCTCAGATCGTCCCGTTTCTGTTCAGACGCGCGAGCCTCACGGACTTTCGCGACCTCTTTGTTGACTTGTTTCTGAATGGACGAGAGCCCCTTCTGAACTGTTTGAATATGCGTCTCCAGCCATTCACGTGACAGATTCAGCGCGGTCAGATTTTGCTCAATCGTCTTGATTGCCGCGTTCGCCTGTTCGCGCTCTTTGGAGAGATCAAATCCAGGCAGGTTCGGCGTGACAATCTCGTCGAAATAGGCGGGAATTTCAGCCTGCTCGCCAAGCTTGTCGCGGAACTTGTTACGCGCGCGTCGATGCGCTTGACGGTAGGCAATTTTCAGAGACCGTTCCTGGTCGCCTGCTTTGGCAGCAATTCCGACCGCCTTGTCACGATTGGCTTCAAGAATGTTGAGCGATTTCTCGATTTCACGCTTGGCCTCGGCATGACGTTTGTGCTGGGTTTCAAACCAGAACCGGCATCGGGTAAAGTAGTCTGACAGATCATCGCGAACGCCATTGCGAACGGACTGGCGCTTTTCATAAGCGAGACGCTCTTTACGCCAGACCCGGCCATAGCCCGGATAGCGATCAGAGATCTTGTCATACCCCTCATATAGCGCGACGCCGAAAATGGTCAGGCCGATGAATAGCAATCCGATCGCGACCAGTGAATCGAGCCCGAAAATGTTCGGGAACATGCTCGCGATGACCGATCCAGGCGAGATGTCGAACATCGAAAACCCGGCCAGCGACCCCGCATCCTGCGCCGCGTGCAGACTGACTTCCACCGCATCGCGGAAGTGCGCGATGAAGAAATTGAGCATGATGCCGAATGTGATCAGCAGCCCGGCAACCACGCCGCCGGCAATCTTGAAGCTCTTCTCGGGATGGTTGAGATAGCGCAAACCGAAGAACCCAGCGAGCACACCGGTCAGGACGTTCACCGCGCTGATCCCGAATGCCACCATCATTCCGCCCATCAGGCCGGATGATTGCGCGTCCTTGAACAGCAGCGCGTTAAAGCAGCCTTCAATGATCATGATCATCAGCAGAATTGCCAGCGTCTGCTCGACATTCTTCTTGATATCCGGTGTGCGCTTGCCGATCCGGTCGCTGTGCTGCTGCTTGAAATGCTGCAATTCGACCACGGTCGCGTCATGATGATCGCGGGCCGTTTCAGCATCATCGACTTCATAGTGCCGGAATTCGTTTTCCTCGGCCTTGATGACCTCACGCAAATGATCAGGATGAATGTCAGCGGGGGTACAGTCCTGAATGTAATTGCGGACGCCAGCTGCGGTGCCACTCATCCAGGTTTCGAGGCTGCGCCGGATACCGCCAGCGCGTTCAGCAATCTCTTGCTCGCGCTCGGACCATTGATCTTCAGTGATTGCTTCCGAAGCGGGCACGGCGTCCTCGGCGTCTTCCTGAGCAATCTTTCGCGTGCGGCCACGGCTGAACCCAAGGTCGCCTTCCGACAGCTTGCCGCGCAGGCCATGTTTGGCGAGCGACTCTTTCGCTTTGAACACTTTGATTCCGGATTGATATCCGATGTCTGCGCCCCAACGCACCGATTTTCTACTCATATTGCCCAATCCCATTAACAAAGCCGGCCCGAAAATTAACCCTGCCAAAGATCGGCGCTGGGCCTTAACAACCTCCTAAGACGCTAACCCTCAGCTCTGAGTCGCGGGCTTAAATTTCGGTCATTAAGAGTTGCGGCTTGATATCGTTAATGAAATTGCGAAGCGCTATTCCCACTCAATGGTTCCGGGCGGCTTGGACGTGATGTCATAGACTACCCGATTCACGCCTTTGACTTCATTGATGATTCTCGTGGCCACACGGCCGAGGAAATCATGGTCGAACGGAAAATAGTCGGCCGTCATGCCGTCCGTAGACGTAACCGCGCGCAAAGCCAGGACATTCTCATAGGTCCGCTCATCGCCCATCACGCCAACTGTGTTGACCGGCAGCAGGACCGCAAAAGCCTGCCAGATCTGATCATAGAGATCTGAATTTCGGAGCTCTTCCAGATAAATTGCGTCGGCTTTGCGCAATGTGTCCGCTTTTTCCCGCGTGATCTCGCCAGGAATACGGATAGCAAGGCCCGGTCCCGGGAAAGGATGGCGTCCGATAAACGCATCCGGTAAGCCGAGCTCACGGCCGAGCGCGCGAACTTCGTCTTTGAACAGGTCGCGCAATGGCTCGACCAACTGCATATTCATCCGCTCGGGCAATCCGCCAACATTGTGGTGGCTCTTAATCGTCACAGATGGACCGCCAATTGCGCTGACGCTTTCGATTACGTCCGGATAAAGCGTGCCCTGAGCAAGGAAATCCGCGCCGCCAATCTTTTTCGCTTCTTCATCAAACACGTCGATGAACAGCTTGCCGATAATTTTGCGCTTGCGTTCCGGATCGCTGACCCCGTCGAGTTCGCCCAGGAACAGGTCGGACGCATCTACATGCACGAGCGGGATGTTGTAATGCTCGCGAAACAGCGTCACCACCTGCTCGCTTTCATTCATGCGCATCAAGCCATGATCAACATAGACGCAGGTCAGCTGACTGCCGATGGCCTCGTGGATCAGGACCGCAGCGACCGAGCTGTCGACACCGCCGGACAGACCGCAAATGACCCGGCCCGAACCCACCTGTGCGCGGATCTTCTCAATCGCTTCCTCGCGATACGCCGCCATTGTCCAGTCGCCTTTGAGGCCAGCAATCTTGTGCGTGAAATTCTCCAGAATTTTTGCGCCGTGCACGGTGTGTACGACTTCCGGGTGAAACTGCGTCCCGTAAAAATGGCGTTCCGGGTCTGCGATCACTGCATAAGGCGCGCCTTGCGACTTGGCGATGACGAAAAAGCCCTGTGCCATCTCTGCGACATGGTCGCCGTGGCTCATCCAGACTTGCTCGCCGTCGCCGTCGAACGAGAGGCCTTCGAGAATCGGGTCTTCGAGAACCTTGTCGATAAAGGCGCGTCCAAATTCACGGCTTGTCCCGCTTTCCACGCGCCCGCCCAGCTGTTCCATCATGACCTGCTGACCGTAACAAATGCCGAGCACCGGCACGCTGCGCCGGAACACCGCCGCTGGAACGCGCGGACTGTCTTCCCAGGTGACGCTCGCCGGGCCGCCTGAGAGGATAATCGCTTGCGGATCGTAGAGATCGAGGAAGTCCTCATCGACCTTATTGAAAGGGTGGATTTCGCAATAGACGCCGCTTTCTCGAAGCCGGCGCGCGATCAGTTGCGTCACCTGGCTTCCAAAGTCGATAATCAGGGCGCGTTCGTGTTTGTTCTCAGCCATGCGGCCCTTTAGCTGAGTCCCGACCGGGGCTCAACCGAGCAGTCTCACGAACTGAACGGAGAGTCCGGTCGCCGGCGGCCAAACAGACCGCCACCATCCTGAACCAAGGGCGTGGATTTTTTCGGCGCAGCAAAGGACTTTCGCGGCGGCGGAGGGGTTTTTCGGGTCGCTCCCCGCGTCGCAGGCATGGCACGCGGCCGTGGTGACGTGGTTCGCGCGGCTGCGGCCTTAGCCGGAATCGGCGCTGGAAGCGGGGCAGACGATGGCGCGGCCTCAACCGCGCTGTCAGCGGGCACGATGCCTTGTTTATAAGCCTGCATCAACATTGCGAGTTTCTTCCCCGGCATGCCTACGGCCGGGATAGAATGCGTCCCGCCGGCCAGGAGTTTGGCGGCATTGCCCATCATTGTGCCGTCTTTGTGGACATGCGTGAAAGACACCATGTTCGCGGCGGTGATCAGTCCGGATTTGATTTTGCGCGTTCGAAAATCGCCAATATCTTCCCAGCGATAGGACTTTTCTGACCACCAATTGCGGATCTTGATACCGTCTCCAGACAGAGTGAGACGCTGCAATACGCCCGCACCCGTCAACACGAAAAACACTGCCAGAACCAGCCCGAAACCCGGCAATATCAGGAATGTGAACGCCGCGGCGACAAACCACTTCCAGGCGGTTGGCGTTAGCGTTGTAACCCCGTTTTGTGTCGTGACGGCCATGATCATCCCTCCAGCTGAAGGGCGATGATGACAGCCAGGATTGAAATTCACGCAAATCCGCGCCTGGAATTTGCGATGATCGCGTTAACTCTGTCGTCGCAACATGGCGAAGAAGAAGCCATCGGTTCCAGCGGTTCGCGGGGTCAGGCGGACACTGCCTTGCGGCCCCTGCCCGGCCTTGATGACGGCGATGCCTTCATCGGTGAGTAAATCGCTGTCGACTGCGTGTTGAACCGCATCTTCCTGAACCCAACCATCATGTGCCGCGAGAAAGGCATCAACACGGTCCTCATCCTCTTCGACCAGGAATGAGCATGTCGCATAAAGCAAGCGCCCTCCCGGCTTCACGTAGGCTGCGGCACTGGCCAGCACGTCGTCTTGCTGCTCGATCCGGGTTTCCAAAGACTTTGGTTTGACCCGCCATTTGGTATCCGGACGACGGCGCCAGGTTCCGGTCCCGGTACACGGCGCATCGACGAACACACAATCCATCTGTCCTTGCAAAACCTCCAAGGCTTCTGGTTCGCGCGGATGCAGGAGCTGCACATTGTGAGCGCCGGAGCGTTTCAGACGCGGGATGATCGCGCTCAACCGGCGACCATCAATGTCATATGCGAAGACCTGGCCCTTGCCTTCCATCGCCGCCGCCAACGCCAGAGTCTTCCCGCCGCCGCCTGAACAATAATCGAGAACCTGCTCTCCAGGCCTCACATTGGCGGCCGCTGCGGCAATCTGCGAACCGGCATCCTGAACCTCGACCCAACCTTTTGAATAGGCTGGGATATTATCCAGACTGGCTTCTCGCTGCGACGGATCTCTCGCAGGAATGTGGTAGGCATGCTTGAGCAATCGCGACGGTTCGGCCTTGGCGCTGCGCAGCGGACCACCGGCTTTTTCCGCGTCCACTTTGAGCGTATTCACCCGCAAATCGACATCGGCCCGTACCGCCATGGCCTGCCCTTCAACGGCTGCCAACTCACCGAAGGCGCGCTGCATATGCGGCGTCAGCCAATCCGGATAGTCGCCGTTAATGTGCGGTTCGGCGGTGACGTCGGGTGCCATGACCAGGCGTTCGCGTTCCTGCATTGTCAGCGCACTTGGCGCGTGCTGTTCGTCCATCGCATCATCGATGCGGCGAATATCCCAGCTCCAGGCGAAACTGAGCGCTCCGAGAACCAATCCCCGTGGCGTGTCATCGCCCATCGCGTGCGCTATCGAATTGCGTTTACGCAGCGCGTCGAGCACCAGACCCGAAACCCAGGCCCGGTCTTTCGATCCGGCATAGCGCGCGCGCTTGCCCCAATCACGCGCGGCGACCTTCACCGGTTGGTGGCGGCCCAGCACATCGCTCAAAACATCAATTGCAGCTGCTATTCGTCCACCATCGCGCATGTGGGCTCTCCTTATCGAGCGAGGTGTGTACGCGGGCCTGCGCCGAAAGCAAATAGCCCAACTTCGGTTGAGACACTCGGAGAATGACAAGCGCGCAAAAATCCGCTTCAATAGGCGAAGAATTTTCCGGCTGTTACTGCAGTTTTTATTGCTGTTCGCAAAATCAATCGACGGATTGATTTCGATAAACAATCACGAAATTCAACACACGATGGGGCACAGAGGTCAAGGCTGTGGACTCCGAGTATTTTATTGAAGTTGAGAAGAAAGTGCCAGTGGACGCAACGCCCGTCGCGGTTACGTCGCTTTCTTTCGCGACTCCGAAACAATTCATCGCGGCGGTTCTGGCGGAAGTCCCATCCGTCATACTATTTGAGTCCGGAAAGACCGTCCCCGGACAACGGATCCGTGTCGCGGACGATCCGGTCGCCATCTCAGGTGGCGGCCGAAATTTGGCCTATGTCGCGTGCCGCGCGGCGAAAGCCGTCGACGTCATTCACCAGAACGGGTTCGTAAAACGCATCGGCCTTCCCGGCCAGCCTCAAGACCTGGCCTGGAATGGCAGTTACAATCCAACCAAACAGAAAATTCTCGTCTCCTGCGAAATACCCGGCACGCGAGATGGCGTCGTATGCGTGATCGACGAAGAAACACTTACCCTGACAAATGTTCTGAGCGTTGGAAACCAACCCCGGGGCATTAAGCTCGATTGGCACCGCAAACACCTTTGGGTCGCCAATTATGGCGGCGACTCCGTCACCATCATCAATCAGACCGGCACGACGGCAATTGCCACATTACCAACCGCAGGCCGTCCCTGGACCACCGACGTGTCCTGGTCGGATCCTGAGAATATCATCATCTCATTGCGTGCCGGGGGCGTGATTCAGCGCATGGAGGCCTCGGTATTTCCGCCGACGCTATCCGGCCTTACCGCACTCAGCATGCCGACCGATCCACCAACTGACTTTACGCCAGAATGCTGCATGCCCGTCGGCGAAGACCATCTATGGATCGCCCCGGACCGATTCTCCGAATCCGTGGCCTTGCTGGTCTCGAACGGGCGCGAGTTTCAGCAAATTGGCATCCACTCCTTCGGACCGCGAGAGGATGACTCCGATGGTCTCGGACAGATCACGCTTGCGGGTCAGGGCTTGCCGGCAACGCTGTGCATCGCAAATCGCAAGCGCAAGCAGCTGATTTTTGCGACACTGCGCAAAGAAAAACGCGAATTGCCCGCGGTCGCGGCTAACCGCGAAAGGCTGTGACCTCGATTTCGACCAGCATTTCGGCCTCTATCATGCCAGCGATGACCATCGTCGCGGCGGGACGAATATCGCCAAGATAGTGCTCGAGCGTGGGCTGCAGCTCGGTCACTAAACCCCGGTCTGCCACCGTGTACTGAACGCGGGCAGTGACACTCATAGCAAACCCGGCTTCGGAAAGCACTTTGGCGATTGTCTCGAAACAATTGCGCGCCTGATCCGCGGCGGATTTCGGCAGGGTCATCGTGTCGTAATCATAGCCGGTAACCCCCGACACGAAACACCAATCGCCCTGAACGATGGCGCGCGAATAGCCCATCGTCTTCTCAAATGGCGATCCGGTCGAAATGTGTTTGCGCGGTGTTGGCATGGTGCGCTCCTTTGCGATCGTTGCGAAGCGCTCTACACTGGCCGGCACGGTAATGGGAGGTATAAACAGTGAATTCAGTCATTCTGGTCTGCGCGGCGAGCCTGGTCGTCTTAACGCTGCTGCTCGCATTTTGGACAAGTGTTCAGCGCGGATCCAGCAAAGTAATCGCTTATGGCGCACCAATGGAGCCAACGTCTAGTATGGCCAAAGCCCAGCGGGCGCATGGTAACTCAGCCGAATATGCTGCGCTTCTCATCGGCCTGTTTCTCGTCGTCGGATTCGCTTATCAAGGCCGCGATCTGGGCGGCCTCGTGACCTGGACGATGATCGCCGTGACCATTTCGCGGTTCATTCACGCGACCGGCTTCCTGATTTGCAAGAGCCTGGAGGCCCCGCATATCCTAAAAGCGATCGGCGCTCTGATCACGTATCTCGGCGGTCTGCTGCTCGCAGTATTGGTGATTTCCAAAGCGCTTTAGGCGTTACTTGCCTTCAAAACTTGGCGTGCGTTTTTCAAGGATCGCGTTGACGCCTTCGATATGATCCTCGGTGTGATGCATCATCGATTGCGCCGCAGCTGACATTTCCATGATCGTGTCATAGCTCGCCGTCGTGCCATGCCGGAGCAAGGTCTTGGCAACGCGCAGACTCTGCGGCGGTTGCCCGGCCATGCGCGTGGCAAGCGCCATGGCTTCATCCATCAGCGTCTCGCCCGGCACTGCACGCGAGATCAAACCCCATTCGGCGGCGGTCGCGGCATCAATGACATCTCCTGTAAACAAGAGCTCTGCAGCGCGGCTGGCGCCAATAATTCGTGGCAATAGCCAGGCCCCGCCATCCCCCGGGATCAACCCAAGCTTCAGGAACGTGACGCCAAACTTGGCTTTCTCAGACGCGATCCGGACATCGGCCATGCAAGCCACGTCGCAACCAAGGCCAATCGCCGCCCCGTTGACCGCTGCGATCAGCGGAACTTCAAGATTGTAGAGCGATTTCACGATGCGGTGGATGTTGCGGCGATAGCCTTCTCGAACGCTATAGGGAGAGCCACCGAACGCTCCGGTCCGGTCACGCATCGCTTTAACGTCGCCGCCCGCGGAGAACGCCCGTCCCGCACCGGTCAGGATGGCGCAACGGATGTCAGGATCCGCTTCAATTTCAGTGCAGGCTTCAACCACCGCAGCGCCATCGCCCTCCTGACCCAAAGCGTTCATCATATCAGGGCGATTGAGCGTGAGAATTGCGATCGGGCCTTGCTTTTCGAGCTGGATCACGGACATGGGCGACTCCTCCAAAACTGCCGTCTAAAACTGAGAGCCCTGCTTTGGCAGATGCACTGGGTCCTGTCACCACTTGCCTAGCGGCAACGCCGCCGTGTGATGGCTGAAATTCTCAGGCGCGCGAGCTGATCAATCAGGCTGGCTCGCGTTTGCCCCGTCCTGACGCGTATAGATCCCCGTGAACCAGACCGCCCACTCATCGGTCTCCGAATTATACTGCTCGAAATGCTGGGTGACCGTGCCGTCCTCATTCGGCGTCCATTCGCCGGTAAAGTCAGCGGTTTGTGCGTTGGACGGATAAGTGATTGTGCCCACCAGCTTCATTGAGCCAGTGTCAGTCAGTCCGCCCTCATAATCGATCATCGCTCCGGCGCTGACCCAGACTTGCCGCCATTTCTCCGTCGCCGGATTGTAGTAATTGTAACTTTGGCCCGTCCCGCCGCTGGCCGAGCTCCATTTTTCCAGCAGCAGACAGCCATTCTCTTCGCGGGTAATCGAATTCGTCCCGGCAAATTGACCGTTCGGTGCGGTGACGTCCCACTGGCCAAGCCAGAAATCAAACGCGTGAAACCCCTCGCTCTCGCAAACCGGAAGCGGTGCTGGCGTCTGCGCAGGAGCTGGGGCTGAGGCTGCGGCTGGCTCCGGCGCAGATTGATCCGTCCCGGCCTCCTGTGCGTGCGCGCAGCCGCCGAGCATCACCGCTATGACTGCACTCGCGATCGTCCCCGTCATCTCTGAAACTGTCCCTTGGCGCATCGCATCCTCCTCATAAAAAAAGCCCTGCCGCGCAGTCTTGCGCAACAGGGCCTTTTGTCAAATTTTCTGCGTCAAACCGTCGGCCTGGCGCGTCAGATGCAGGGCATCTCTACTCCGCCGCAGCTTTCAAATCAGTGGCACTAAGCGCGGTGTAGCGACGCATATGATGGTCGACATTGCCGAACTCGCTGTCGATCATGGTCAGGCGCTTGAAATAGTGACCCACGGCCAGCTCTTCCGTCATGCCCATGCCGCCATGGATCTGGATTGATTCCTGACCAACGAAGCGCCCGGACTGGCCGATGCGCACCTTGGCAGCAGACGCCGCTTTTTTGCGCTCGACTTCATCTTCGCCCAGTTTCAGTGTGGCCATATAGGTCATGGAGATCGATTGCTCGTGTTCCATGAACATGTCGACCATGCGGTGCTGCAGCACCTGGAATTTTCCAATTGGCGTACCGAACTGCTTGCGTTGGCGGGAATATTCAACGGTCATCTGATGAGCCACGCCCATCGCACCAACTGCTTCAGCACAGGTCGCAGCGATGGCCTCATCGACTACGGCTTCGATCACGGGCAGGCCTTCGCCTTCTGCACCGATCAACGCGTCTGCGCCGACGGAGACATTCTCGAGATAGACCTCAGACGCGCGGCGACCGTCAACGGTCGGATAATCGCGCGTGGTGACGCCGTCTGCACCTTTATCGACGATGAAGACAGAAATGCCGCCGGCGTCACGGCGATCGCCGCCTGTCCGTGCCGTTACAACTAGCTTGTCAGCCCACGGTGCACCGATCACGACCGACTTGTGCCCGTTCAGGACATATCCGGAGCCGTCTTTCTTTGCGGTGGTTTCAAGGTCCGCCAGGTTGTAGCGTCCGCGCGGTTCAGCATAGGCAAACGCAAACGTGCTTTCGCCGCCCATAATCGCTTGCAAATGCTCTTCTTTTTGCGCTGCTGAGCCAGCGTGCTTGAGAAAACCGCCGCCGCAAACAACACTTGGTACGAACGGTTCGACGACAAGGCCTTTACCAAACTCTTCCATCACGACCATGGCATCGAGTGGGCCGCCGCCCAAGCCACCATCATCTTCGCTGAACGGCGCCATAAGCAATCCAAGCTCAGCAAATTGCGCCCACATTTCGGGACGCCAGCCGCTTTCGCTTTTGACCACACTCGTGCGGGTTTCAAAGTCATATTGTTCGCGGATCAGCCGTGCGAGGCTGTCGCGGATCATTGTCTGTTCTTCGGTGAAATTGAAGTCCATGTCTTGTTCCTCCTAGTGCCCGGTCGCCTTACAGGCCCAGGATCATTTTCGTGATGATGTTGCGCTGAATTTCGTTCGATCCGCCATAGATCGAGGTTTTGCGGAAATTGAAATAGGTCGGCGCCGAGTGGTGCGCATAATCCGGACCGATCGGGAACTCGTTGGAACCGTCGTCCGGGAAGCCACGATAATATGGTGCGCCATAATTGCCGACAGCTTCAAGTGTCAGTTCGGTGAGGCGCTGCTGGATCTCCGTCCCTTTGACCTTCAGGATCGAACTTTCCGGCCCCGGGCCTTTGCCCTCGGATTCTCGCGCGAGTGTACGCAGCTCGGTAAATTCCAGCGCCGTCAGGTCGATCTCCAGCTGGCTGATCTTACGCGCGAAGGAATCGTCTTCGATCAGCGGCTCGCCGTCCAGCACCTCGGTCGACGCAATATTGCGCAGGCGCTCGATGCCGCGCTTGGACCGCGCGACGCCGGCAATTCCGGACCGCTCATGCGCGAGCAGGAATTTCGCGTAGGTCCAGCCCTGGTTTTCTTCGCCGACGCGATTTTCTACCGGCACGCGAACGTCGGTCAGCCACACTTCGTTGACTTCATGTCCGCCATCAATCGTGATGATTGGCCGAACTTCGATGCCCGGTGTGGTCATGTCGACCAGGATAAACGAAATGCCTTGCTGCGGTTTCTCCGCGTCCGGGTCGGTGCGGCACAGGAAGAAGCCCCAATCGGCGTGTTGCGCCAGTGTCGTCCAGGTCTTCTGTCCATTGATCACATAATGATCGCCGTCACGCACAGCTGTCGTTTTTACGCTCGCGAGATCAGAACCGGCGCCTGGTTCGGAATACCCCTGGCACCACCACTCTTCGCCGGACAGGATTTTGGGAAGATACCGTGATTTCTGCTCTTCATTGCCGAACGTATAAATCACCGGAGCGACCATTGAGATGCCAAATGGCAGCGGCATCATGGCATCAACGCGGGCGTTTTCTTCCGACCAGATATAGCGCTGTGTCGACGTCCAGCCGGTGCCGCCATACTTTTCGGGCCAAGCCGGAGCAGACCATCCCTTTTTTCCGAGAACCTTGTGCCAGGCGAGGAATTGATCACGCGTCAGGTCTTCGCGATTACCCTGACCTTTGAGCTCTTCAGGATAATTCTCTTCGATAAAAGTGCGCACTTCATCGCGGAACGCGATCTCTTCTGGCGAAAATTCTAAATTCATGGCGAGAGTTCCCAGTGTTTTTTGGCAATATTTGACAACTTAGTGCCGCGCGAGCGTGCGAAAAGCAAGTTAACGCGAACGTAAACGTCACTATGTCCCAGATACCGTCGCGGAAAGGAAATTTAATTTTCCGGCTGCCCCAAAAACGGTGCGCAAGCGGTGCGCAGCAGGCCAATTGCGGCCGCTGACCCCATCCCGCCGCCTGTATTGAACTCGAACTCCGCCATCGGCACCATGCCGAGCCGTTCGAGCGCCGCCTGGTGTGCGGGGCGGCGGGTCACGTGCGCGGCTTTGACATGCTCGATGCCTTCAGGATTGAGCGCATGCACGATTCCGGCGGCGATGGTCGTCGCAAATCCGTCGATCAGTACTGGAATGCCTTGTTGGCGCGCGGCGATGATGGTTCCGACGCAGGCCGCAAGCTCTCGCCCACCCAGACAGCGAAGCGCCTCCAATGGGTCCGAGAGATGGCCGCGGTGGGTTCGCAAGGCATTGTTGACGATATCCATGCGCTGCTGGTTCATTTCGGACGGAATCAGCGGTCCGGGACGAACCCAGTATTCGGGTGAGCCGCCATATAGCGCGCAGGCGACAGCTGCCGCTGCGGTTCCGATTCCCGCGCC
>SPJK01034028.1_pt1 | contig 22688 bp, 20 predicted proteins | sample 3741771 | NCBI WGS metagenome assembly SPJK01 (sample SAMN10925997, study PRJNA522277) | cold seep metagenome | isolation source: Elba SIP-enriched marine methane seep metagenome, extraction at timepoint T2 | place: Italy: coast of Elba, Mediterranean Sea
GCTGCTGTCGCGTGAAATCTTCTATGATCTCCGCGAGGCCAAAGCTCTCATCGAAGGCTGGCGATACCATTACAACACCGCCAGACCGCACTCATCTTTGGGATACAAATCACCCGTACCAGAAGCCATCTTGCCCGCAGCGATCATCCTGCCTTACCATGTGGAGGTAGCAGCATGATCGCTGCTACGTTGAAACCGCCGGACTAACAAAACCGGTGGACCACCTCAGTGGGGCAGACCAACCTACCGTGACCCGCGCCTGCCCATCGCGAAATTACTTTATCCTACCCGTCAATCATGAATCGGCGTGAGCAAGATGAAACCCCTGAAACAAATCTCTATGGTGACTGGCACCGCAAAAACGCCCGACTACAAGCCACAAGACCACAAAGCCGGCATCGTGCATCTGGGCATCGGCGCGTTTCACCGGGCGCACCAAGCGGTCATGACCGATGAGGCGGGCTCACATTAGACTGAAGCACCCGTTCGTATTAAACTGACAACACCGATCTACACACGCGATGATCCGCTCCGGCCCCTGATGCGTATTACCTGCGAGTGTGCATTCGAGGAGTCGCGCAATGGGTGTTATGACATCAGTCTCAAAACGGCATTTTTTCAAACTCTGCGAACGGATTGAAACTGGAACTTTGATAATTCGCTCACCAGAGGGCGAATACTCAACATTTGGCCAGGGCCAACCGGTTGGTGAGTTGATTATCCACGACTGGAGCATGTTGGTTGCGATCGCACAGCGCGGCGATATTGGTTTGGGCGAAACATATGTCGACGGCCTGTGGGATAGTCCCGACGTCGAAGCCCTGCTGCGTCTGTTGTTGGCAAATGCAACGATTTCCAAAACCGCCTCGCGGGGGAGCTGGAGCCAGAATTTCAAGTTTCGGCTCATGGATCGCTTGATCCGGCGAAATTCGAAGCGTGGCAGCCGGCGCAATATTCAGGCCCATTACGATGTCGGTAATCCATTTTACCGGCTCTGGCTGGATGACAGCATGACCTATTCGAGCGCGATATATGACACTTCAAGCCAGCAGATGGAGGATGCCCAGGCCAGCAAGTATGCACGCTTGAACGGTCTGCTTCCCGAGCAAGCCGAAAGTGTTCTCGAAATCGGTTGCGGTTGGGGCGGGTTCGCCGAGCACGCTATTCAAGCCGGGCGGCATGTGACGGGCCTGACCATTTCCAATGAGCAGAAGGCCTATGCTGATCATCGTCTCGGCAGTGCTGCCGACATTCGTCTACAGGACTATCGAGATGTCAGCGGAAAGTTCGATGCCATCGTTTCAATCGAAATGGTTGAAGCTGTTGGAGAGGCTTACTGGCCGGGCTATTTTCAGAAGATAAAAAACAGTTTGGCCGATGGTGGAGGCGCCGCCATTCAAGCAATCATCGTCGAAGACGAATATTTCGACGATTACCGGACGCAGTCGGACTTCATTCGCCAGTACACGTTTCCCGGTGGCATGTTGATCCCTCCAAGTCAGATCCAGGCTTGCGCGCAAGCGGCAGGCTTGAAAGTCGGGGAGCTGTTCAGGTTCGGCCAGGACTATGCTCGTACTTTGCGCGAATGGCTCGATCGCTTCAATCAATCAGAGCCCGACATCCGGGCACTTGGCTATAGCGAGAAATTTCTCCGTAGCTGGCGCTATTACATGCAGTTTTGTGCCGCGGGCTTCGCTGATGCCAAGAAAATCAACGTCGCTCAGTTTAGTTTGGAACATGCCTGACGCTAGCAGTGACTAACGATTCTTCTGTCCAAGCAGGCGACGCGTTTGCTTGGGTGAGCGGGAACGCTCGCTGAGCCAGATCGAAAAGAACTGATAGCTCGCCTCCGGCAGGTTCAAGCTGCACGTTTCTTCACCGTTGTAATAGAAAAGCGCAGCATTCCGGCCTTCGCTAACGCCCTCAATTACATCGCCTTTTTTGACATCGCGGAAACATGACGCGAGCGGTGCGCGTAGCGTTTCGAAATCTTCGACCTCGCCGTCGAAAACACGCGCCATTTCCTTGAGCGACGTGTTGACCAGCTGATTGGCTTTGATTTTGCGCGCGTAAGTCAGTTTCAAGCGAAATGGATCATCCCATGAAAACCCTGTTGTCGGCACCCATAACTCGGCGTCGTAGACGTGGAACACCGACACGTAAAATGATGAGCGACCGAGCTGTTCGAGGGGCACGGTCTGCGTCACCGCTAAAGTGGGGTCACTCACCTCAAGAACCGGCTGCGTCTGCGCGATGGCTGCCGGGGACAGGTTCAACCCGGCAATTGCCAGGCATGCACCAGACAGGGCGTGGCGGACGGGCTTCACGTCAAATCCTCGTGACAAGCTGAAACAATCTCAGCAGCGGATTGCGGAATTTCAAACGCCCCTGGTCGACCACCAGCGAGATACAGGCTTCGCCATCATCATCGATAATAGGTTGGTGTTCGCAGGCCTCATCCTCGCAGTGCAGATCACCGCGTTCATATCCAGTTTCACCAACATGATAGCCGCCTTGCAGAATAAGCGTCCACTCTTCACCGCTATGCGAATGGATAGGCATCTTTGTGCCGGGTGCCGCGCGCAGCAGATAGATGCGCTCCCCCGATTTGCTTGTGTTAATCGGAGCGTGTTGAACACCAGGGCCGACCGCGCGCCATTTCAACTTGATATCGGCACGGTCCATGAATTCGGACAGCGCCGTCGGCATCCAGGCAGGGGTGTTGTACGCTGCCGGGATCGAACTTTCTGTCTCTTCGCCATCGCCCAACGCCTCCATCAAGCGTCCGATAAACGCGTCGGATAGATCTTCGGATTTTGCAGTTTCGATAACCGCGCCGCCGACCGCATCATAGACCGCCAGTCTTTGCGCGATGTCAGGCTGCAGATCTGCCTGGCAGGTCAAAACCAGATGTTGGCCGGCAGGGAGGGTGCCTGCCGCATGTGCAGCCATCACCTCTTCATCGGCGGAGTGAATGTTTTGGGAGGATTGGTCAGTCATTTGTATACTCCTCGATAGGCTTCAAGGCGTGTTTGGAGGCGTTTTAACGGGGCGCGAATACGGCTTTTGACGGTACCGAGTGGCAAGCCTGTACGGGTTGCTATTTGACTATGGGAGAGCCCCTCAAAGAAGGACATTTGCAGCATCGATTTGGTATCCGGTGGCAGGTCGGCGAGCGCTTCATTCACGGCCTTGGCCGCTTCTAACTGGTCATAATCATGATCGACCCCCGCGACGGCATGGTCTGCCAGCGTTTGCATGATCTCTGGCGAGGTTGGCTGCAAGCGATCATGTTTGCGCTTGTAGTCGATCCAGCAATTGCGGGTCAGGCGATAGATCCAAGTGGAAAAACTCGCTTTTTGTGGGTCGAATTTATCGGCCTTGTGCCAGACCTTGATCAGTACATCCTGAACCAGATCTTCGGACGTTTCGGCTATCACGCCGCGATTGATCAGCCAGCCTTTTAAGCGCGGGGCGTAGTGCGCTGCCAGCTCGGCCAGTGCCGCACGATCACGATCGCGAGTGATCCGCGTGACAAGATCGGCATCGCTCGCCCCACGACTTGGCAGGCCCGTCACAGTCGCAAGATTGTTCGACTTTGACGTGGGCATATACGTGGTCTCTATCTGTGCGGAAGCCTGCATAAGTATCTCCTTGCAGGCCATTACGGATCAACAGGCAAAATGGATCATTTTCATCCAAGTGATGCAACCGCGCGTATGTATTTCTCCAATAGGAGGCTCATCTTGGTTGATCCAACACAAATCCACACGATTTCTGAAAGCAACACCCAGTCGAGGGCCGCGCCTCCCCGCGTCGCCATTGTCGGGAGTGGCATCTCGGGCCTCAGCGCTGCGTGGGCGCTGCAATCACAGTATGACCTGACCATTTTTGAGGCCGCCAATCGAATTGGCGGGCACACCAATACGGTCATGTTTGATGCGCCTGAGGGACCTGTTCCGGTCGATACCGGGTTCATTGTCTACAATCAGCCAAACTATCCAAACTTGACCGCCCTTTTGAGCCTTTTGGGGGTAGCGTCCAACACGACGCGAATGAATTTCTCGGTCTCTGCGAGACACCGCAACGTGGAATATGCAAGCCATGGGTTCTCTGGCCTGTTTGCCGATCTGCGCAATCTGGTCCGGCCGCGCTTTTATTCAATGTTAGCCGACATCATGCGATTTTATAAGCAAGCGCCGCAATTAGCGACAACCGAAGATGATCAATCCATCGGTGATTTTCTGCGAGAGAACGGATATGGCGACACGTTTGTAGCGGATCACCTTCTGCCGATGGCAGCCGCAATTTGGTCTTGTCCGGTTGGCACCATCCTCGAGTTTCCGGCCCGCAGCCTGGCCAAATTCTTCGTCAATCACGGGCTCGTCGAGCTGGGAACGCCGTTCGAATGGGCCTCAATCGACGGCGGAAGCGCATCCTACATCCCGCCACTGATCGAAGGGTTCAAAGATCGGATCAAGACCGACACGGAAATCGTCAGCGCAGTGCGCCAGGCCGGCAAGGTTCACCTGACCACCAGGGCCGGCGATACCGAGGTGTTCGACAAAGTCATTTTCGCTTGTCACGCGCCGCAATCGGCCGCGATTGTGAAGGATCAAGACCGACAGGAGCAGAAGATCCTGTCTGCGTTTCAGACCCAACCAAACCGAGCCATCTTGCACACTGATACGCGCCTGATGCCGAAACGAAAGCGTGCTTGGGCCGCGTGGAATTACATCTCCGAACAGGCTGATAATCCAACACTTGCCGTCACGTATTGGATGAACCGGCTGCAGCGGCTTAACACCCAAACCGATTGCTTTGTCACGCTGAATCCCGCGACACGCCCCGCGGATGACAAGGTCATTGCCGAGTTTGACTATCACCACCCGGTGTTCGATGGCGCGGCAACCCGATCCCAATCGGATATCTGGGACATACAAGGTCGCGGCAACATTTGGTATGCTGGCGCCTGGCTCGGGTATGGATTTCACGAAGATGGACTACAGGCCGGGCTGGCTGTCGCAGAGGAGATGTCTGACTGGCGGCGGCCTTGGCGATTCGATCGAGCCCAGGAACGATTGATGCGGCCTGAATTGCTGGCGCCAAAACCCTCGGTCGCGGCATGAGCCCGATAAGCTTTTATACTGGCGCGGTAGTACATAGGCGGTATGGCGCGGTGACGCATAAGCTTCGCTATCGAATTGCCTATATTCTGCTGGATCTAGATCGCCTGGATGAGGCCAACGCCGCGTCGAGCATATTGGGTATCGAGCGCCCTGGACTGCTCAGCTTCAAAGCCAAAGACCATGGTGATGGGGCTTCGCGAAACCTTGCCTCCTGGGTGCGCGAGTATCTTGCCGCGCAAGGTGTCGAGGAAGAGGCGTCGCGCATCGAACTGCTGACCCTGCCGCGCATGTTCGGGTACGTCTTCAACCCCATTTCGGTCTATTTCATTTATGGGCGTGACGGCGCTTTGCATCACATTCTGTATCAAGTGACGAACACGTTTTCAGAGCGGCATTTCTATCTGTGCGCCGCAGATCCGGTCGCTGCGATTATCAACCAGACAAGTGAAAAGCGGCTCTATGTGTCGCCATTCTTCGATGTCAAAGGCGCATACCGGTTCAAGGTTCAACCACCATCCGAGACCCTCGCGCTGACCGTCCGCTACGACCTTATCAATGGCGACAAAGGTTTGACGGCATCGCTGACCGGCATCCGCAAGCCCGTAACGACGTGGCGGTCTGCAGTATTGATTGCGAAATTTCCATTCATGACCCTCGGCGTCGTCGCTGGCATTCACTGGCAAGCCTTAAAGCTCTGGCTCAAGGGCGCGAAATATCGATCCCGCGCGACTGCGACTGAAATGGGTAAATCATCTGGAGTTCAGCCATGACGGCACAATTACTCAAATCAAAACATCCCGCCGAAGACGCGGAAATGTCACCATTGATGCAAGCTGCGCTTGCGGCACTCGGCGGCCCCAAACATTGGACCGGCCGTGTTCGTGGATTGGGAGGCCTTATTCGGCGGACATTTATCATCGACTCAACCGGCCACTATGAGAACGGCCAGTTGAAGTTTTGCGAAACGATGAGGTTTGACGATGGTGAAACCAACCAACGCGAATGGACGATCATTGAACGCAGTGATGGACTGCATATTGAAGCGGACTCTGTCGAGCTGATCAGGCCGGGGCGGCTTGAGCGCAACGCGCTATCATTTATCTATCGCTTTAAGCTCGGCCGCTTTGCGCTACCTTATCGCGATGTCTTCAAGCTCGGAACGAACACCGAAGTTGAGAATACCGGGCTCGCGACCATACTGGGATTACCAATCATGAAGATCGAAGCCGTTGGGCAAAACTCCAGACCCACATGAGAACCTTGTTCACGATAGAGACGCGCGACCGCTTCTCCAATCCCGTTGGAGCTGCCAGTGATGAGGATCTTTTCTTTGCGTCGCATGCAACGCTTGCGGTCGATAGCGAACTTCGGATGACGTGAGGTTCCAGCGCATCAAATGAACGGATCATATGACCATTGCAGCAAACCTTGGCGCTGCCTTGGGCGACAGAAGATGTCGCCCGGCGGGCAGTTGGCGCGGATCTGTCCTGCATGTCGGGCAAAGGCACGCCAGCGTTTGATCTGTATCGCATCAATTTCCGGCAAACGTCGTCCCAGGTAGTATCGGCAGTACCATTGAAACCAGCCCCGCGGGTCAGGACCATAAATCCAACCCTTCTGCTTCCAGACAGACAGTGGCTGGCGGCTCTTTACCCCGAAATAATTGTGCTCCACGTTGGCCTGGTCACCGATCTTCGCGCTTTCAAACCAGCTCGCGGGAAACTCCCCCCTGCAATCGTTACAATACTTTCCCTCAAACACGCCCATTGCGAGCATTTCTTTCGGCGTGAAATGTGGTTCGAAACCAACCGCAAATTGCTCACCGGCCGGGGCGCTGAGCCCATAAGCATACCCGGTTTGCATCTTGTCTTCGACATAAATGGTACGTCCCACCGTCAAATGATCCTTTCATAGGTGCAGGCGCGATGAGCGCGTCTGGATCGATCTTAGTTGGTACGAAATCCAGCTATCGATAGATGACCACAAAATGTATCAAATGATATTTCGGGCCTCGATTTCCACCGGGAACAACGCAGCAAAATTCTCATAAAATCAATGCGCGCAGAATTCGATCTGATCACGCGAATGCAGTACTCAACTTTCCTGTGACAATTCCTCGGGCTGGATAAGAGCCCGAACTCCGCGCGATGCTGGAGACAGGGTCGCATTAGACTGACAGCACCCGACCGGATCTGCGTCTGGCGTTCCGCACCTTCAATCATGGATTGAAGGTGCCATGCACGAATTGTGTCGACGTTCAAACGAATTACCACAAAGTCTCACCGTGATCGGCAAGCCTCACCTCGGGGAAGTGCTGCAAATATGGCACATTCGATGACAGAGTGCGCTCAGTCCGCCGGCAATCGCAGCGGGAAATGTTTCAGTGATCAAACTATCTGCTAGGTAGCGGTCAGCATCGAACGATGGAGATTCTGGTGTGCCCCGCGTAATTCAGCGTTGGCCTGCGCGATCGGAACAAACCCCGAGGGAAACAATATGTATCGACTAATGGGTGGCGTCTCAGTGATCGCCATGTCGAGCTTGTTTGGCATGAACGCCGTGGCACAGGATGTCGCTGAGCCGGATGAAAAACGGCTCCAATCAGTTACCGTGACAGCAACGAAGCGAACCGAAAGTGCGCAGAGCATTCCGGTTGCCGTCGATGCCATTGGCGAGCAAGAACTCGAAGAGCTCGGGGTGAAAAATTTCTCTGACTACCTAATCCAGTTGCCAGGTGTGACCGCGGGCGGCTCAGGGCCCGGTCAGAATTCCATTTACATTCGCGGATTGGCTTCGACCACACCCGCGGCAACGATTGCCGGCGTCGCCGGCTTGGCGCCCAATGTTTCATTCTATCTTGATGAGCAACCACTCGCTCAACCCGGACGAAACCTGGATGTCTATGCGGCCGACTTGCAGCGCGTCGAAGTGCTCTCTGGCCCGCAAGGCACCCTCTTTGGTGCGAGCTCGCAGGCCGGTACCGTGCGTTTGATCACGAACAAGCCGGACTTTTCCGGGATGGACGCCTCGGTCAAAGCCTCGACCTCATTCACCGATGGCGGAGAGATGAGCAATAGCGTCGAAGCGATGCTAAACGTGCCGGTCTCTGACCAGCTGGCCCTGCGTGGCGTGATTTATACGGACCGCCAAGGCGGCTACATCGACAATGTCGGTGGCACCCGGTCGGCGCGCGACTCGGCGCGTTTCCGGGCTGCCGGCACAGTGCGCGACAATGGACTGGTCGTATCGCCCGGGCGCGCTGGCTTTCAAGCCGGAGCCGACCTGTCTGGCGTGACCTTCATTGAAGCCAATAATGGGACGAGCGTCGAAAACGACTTCAACGACACCGTTTATAGCGGCTTCCGGTTGAGTGGCGCATATGAGTTCAATTCCGATTGGAGTCTTTTGGTCACACACGCGCAGCAGCAACTGGATACGGAAGGCGTTTTCTTCGCAGATCCCGAGCTGGATGATTATGACATTCAGCGCTTTGCAGAAGACGACATTGAAGACAAATACCACAATACGAGCTGGACGCTGGAAGGCCGCCTCGGGATGCTTGAGGCACTGTATACGGGTGCCTATACGGACCGCACGACTGACCAAACGGTTGATTATACGGACTATCTCTTTGTCGGTCAGTATCTGCCCTACTACATCTGCGATGGCTCGGTGACCTATCCAGGCGCGGCGGCGCCATCTGGAACCTGCCAGGCGCCAAATCTCTTTGTCGACTCGTTGACCGAGCTGAAAGTTGAAACGCACGAGCTACGATTCAATACGCCAGCGGAACACCGGCTGCGCGCAACTTTCGGTGGCTTCTATTCCGATCTCGAGCTGTTGGAGCGCAACGATTTCACTTATCCTGGGTCCCAGTTTGCCCTTGGCTTCAACAATGTTGCAGGATTTCCGGCGAACTATCCATTGACCAATACGGCGGTCACAGGGGCGATCGGCAGTGCGCAGCCTGGCTTTTTCAGCGATCCCGGCCCGTTCCCGGAAGGCGTGATCTTCCGAAACGACGTCTTGCGCACAGATGAGCAAATGGGATTGTTCGGCGAGGCGACCTTCGACTTCTCTGACCAGTTCGCGGTGACGTTTGGCGCTCGCTGGTACGATATTGAGGTCGATCTCGAAGGGTCCGCCAACTCGTCCTTCTTCAATCTCGGACAGGCAACGGATCAACAGCGCGCCGGAACGAATATTTCTGCGCAATTTGCGCCGAACAACGCTTTTGGCGCTCCGGACACCGCCTCGACAGACGGCACCATTTACAAGCTGACCGGCGCATGGACACCCACGGACGATCTTTTGTTCTATGCCACTTATTCGGAAGGGTTCCGACCGGGACTCTTGAACCGTCCTGGCGGTCGCTCTAATCCGGCCGGCACGTACACTGTCCCGTTCGCTGTCGATACCGACGATATTCAGAATTACGAGATCGGCTGGAAAACAGAATTGTTCGACAATTCACTCCGGTTCAACGGTTCGGCTTTCTTCGTCGAGATCGAAGGCCTTCAAGCCACGATCTTCGATCCATCCATCGTCAACCTGTTCTTCTCGGACAATGCTGCGAATGCAGAGATTTCTGGCATCGAAGGGGACTTTACCTGGGCACCATATTCCGTCGATGGGCTTACCATTGCCGGGGCGTTCTCGCTTCTTGATACCGAGATCACCGAAGTGCTGGTCCCAACAAATGATGTTCTCGCCGGTTCGGAACTCGCCTTCGCACCAGCTTACCAAGGCAACATACGTGTACGCTATGAATGGGACATTGAACGCCAGATTGGGGGCTCATCATTAACGGCCCATGTCATGCCTCAGTTGGTCTTTTCCGACGATTCCGTCAGCGACATTGTCGAGATCAACAAAGGCGCGGTCGATGGCTATGTCACTTTGGGCGGAACGCTTGGGGTCACAGCTGATCAATGGTCTGCTGAACTGTTCGCAAGCAATCTGACCAATACATATGCCGAGCTCAGCAACAGCTTTCAGTTCGACCGAAATCGTGTCACGCCCATGCGTCCACGCACCATCGGAATTCGCGTTGGTTATGATTTCTGATCGCCGCATCCAATAGCAAATGAAGGCAGCGTCTTGATCGATCAGGACGCTGCCTTTTTATGGACCGCACGATGACCCAAACTGTCGACCCCAATCGCGCAGACCGCATCAAACAGGCGCAGTCCGAGATGCAAGCCGGTCGCTTCCAGGCGGCCGCGGTGATCGTACAAGCCATGCTGGCACTAGATCCTGCGGATCAGGATGCGCTTTACATTGCAGCGGTCGCCGCGCGGTATTTGGGACAATACGAAACCGCTGGCGATCATTTACGCGCTCTCAAACAGGTCGCGCCCGAATATGGCCGGGCGTTCCAGGAAGAAGGACACCTGCTTCAGGCAATGGGAGAGCTGACTCGCGCCCTGACCGCATATCAGACTGCAACGCGCTACAATCCCGCGCTGGTCGCGAGCTGGCAGGCACAGGCCGACGTGCTGAAGGCGAACGGACAACTCGCAAAATCCGATCTTGCATTGGCGCAGTTACAACGCATCAAAGCGCTACCCCGTGAGTTACTGGCCGTGACCAATCACATTCATGAGGGCCGGATCCTACGTGCCGAAGAAATCGTCCGCGTGTTTCTTCAGAAACACCCGCACCATATTGAGGGCATGCGACTTCTCGCAGACATCGGGTCGCGTCTCGGCGTGCACGAGGACGCTGATTTTCTGCTCGAAACGGCGATTGAGCTCGATCCGGAAAACATTCAGTTGCGGATTGACCATATCCAGGTGCTGCGCAAACGACAAAAATATGCGCAGGCTTTGGCTCAGGCGAAAGCCTTGCGAGCACGCGACCCTGAAAGCCCGATCTTTCAATCTCTCTTTGCCATCGAAAGCATGCAAGCCGGAGACTATGAGGCCGCGCTTGAGGCTTTCGACGAGGTCTTGACCAAGCTGCCCAACGATCCATCAACACTTACCTCGCGCGGGCACGCGCTGAAGACCTATGGACGCTCCGACAACGCCATCACATCCTATCGGGCTGCGCTTCAGGCTGACCGCTACAATGGCGATGCATGGTACGCCCTGGCCAATCTGAAAACGTACCGCTTCTCAGATGATGAAATGCAACACATGCAGAGGGCGCAGCAATCGCAGGATCTCAGCTTCATGTCGCGCGTACACATTGCTTTCGCGCTCGGCAAAGCATTCGAGGATCGCGGCGAATATCAAGCGGCTTTCGAAAACTATCGAACCGGAAACGCGCTCAAGCAAAAGCAAACACGCTACACCACGGACCACATGCAGTCCGAATTCGATGCGCAGAAGACATATTGTTCCGACGATGTGTTGAAAGCGCAAGGTGGCAAGGGAAGCGCCGCGCCCGATCCGATCTTCATCGTCGGATTGCCGCGCGCTGGCTCGACCTTGATCGAGCAAATCCTAGCGTCCCACAGCCAGGTAGACGGCACGCTGGAGCTTCCAAACATATTGTCACTGGCGCATCGACTGCGAGGGCGCAAACTGGGCAGCGACCGAGATCGCTACCCGAGGGTCCTGACTGACCTATCCAGCGATGAGCTTCGCGCGATGGGCGAAGACTATATCGAGCAAACAAGGATTCACCGCCAGGGCGCGGCGTTCTTTACGGACAAAATGCCGAACAATTTCCGCCATATCGGATTGATTCATCTGATCCTGCCTAACGCGAAAATTATCGATGCCCGCCGTGCCCCTCTGGATTGTTGCTGGTCCGGCTACAAACAATTATTCGCGGAGGGACAGGAGTTCACTTATGGATTGGAAGAGATCGGACACTACTATCGTGGCTACGTGGACTTGATGGATCATTGGGACGCAGTCCTGCCGGAAGGTCGCATCCTGCGTGTTCAGCATGAGCATGTCCTCGGCGATCTTGAAGGACAGGTTCGTCGGCTGCTCGATTATTGTGATTTGCCGTTCGAACGCGCTTGCGTAGAGTTTCACAAAACTGATCGCGCCGTTAGAACCGCCAGCTCCGAACAAGTACGGCAACCCATCAACCGATCCGGACAAGACCAATGGATGCCATTTGAGCCGTTTCTAGATCCTTTGAAACAGGCTCTCGGTGCGGTTTTGTCTGACGAACAAGGAAACCGAAATTGAGCGCAAGATCCGAAGACGCTCTGATTGCGCTGCGTCAAATCCAGCGCAGAACCGAGCAAGCCTCAAAAAAACTTGCTGCGCAAGCCGGCCTGACGCCGTCGCAACTATTGGTGATGCAAATCCTGTCTGAGCGCGGCGAAACCTCAGCCGGCGAAGTCTCGAACCTGACACAGCTTAAACATGCGACCATTTCCAGTCTGGTCGACAAGCTTGTTTCGCGCGGCCTGTTGGCCAGGCGACGATGTGACGAAGACCGCCGCCGGGTTTGGTTGACACTCCAGCTGGAAGGAAAGAACGCCATCACGTCAGCGCCTGATTTGCTGCAGGAGACGTTCCAATTGCGGTTCGAAAAACTACCGGACTGGCACCAATCCATGCTGGTGTCTTCGCTGGAGAGAATTACCGCACTTCTGGATGCGGAAGACCTGGACGCTGCTCCGATTCTGGACGTTGGCGCCCTGGATGAGAACCCCTAGTCCGGAATTGTCAGCGAGGTCGGCATCACCATCTCCTACGGCTAACATGCCCATCGCCGGCATCGAACCCAATCGCGGCGAATGTCCTATGTTGGTCGGGCTTGAGGTCTGAGGGCCAAGAACAGGGGCGGCTACGTGAGCCGGTCCATCCGGTTTACCCGAGGAGTGTTTTATTCCGCAGGCGCCATTCCGGCATCTGCAATTCCGTGCGGCTGGCGGGTTCCAGGCACGCGAATGTCTTCGACCAAATCCTGAACATCCTGAGGCGGCGCTGCGGTGACCAGCGACGTCCCGATCCCGAGCGCACCCGAAGCCCACATGAAGACAAATCCGATGCCTTCAGGCGATACTCCAAACCAATACTGATCCGGTGTGCCGCCGCCGAACTTGAAGTAGACGATGTATGAGAATGTCGAAATCAATCCAAACAGCATCGCCACAATCGCACCTTCCTTGTTCATTCGCTTCCAAAAGATCCCAAGGAAGATAACCGGGAACAAGGATGCCGATGCCAGTCCAAATGCGAAGGCCACAACCTGCGCCACGAAACCCAGCTGCGCAGAGTAGATTCCGAGCAAACCAGCGGCAACGACAGCCCCGGCAGCAGCGCCGCGCGCCACTCGAAGTTCGGTCTTGTCATCCATGTCCTTAAACAGCGTTCTGCGACAAATATCATGACTTACCGCTGATGAAATCACCATCAGGAGACCCGCCGCCGTCGACAAGGCTGCTGCTAGGCCACCTGCAACGACCAAGCCAATCACCCAGGCTGGTAATTGTGCAATCTGGGGATTAGCGAGCACGAAGATATCCCGATTTGGATTGACTTCATTCTCGACACCATCCGGCGCATTCGGCCCGCGATACTGCATGATGCCGTCGCCATTTTTGTCTTCATATTGAAGCAGACCGGTTTTTTCCCAGGTTTTGTACCAGGTCGGAACAGGCTTACCGCCGTCAGCCTCAATTTCGGCCGCACGGGATTCGTAATTCTCTTCATCCGAGATGTAGGTTGCTTCATTGACGGTTTCGATGAAGTTGATCCGGGCGAACGCACCAACGGCCGGAGCTGTGGTGTAAAGCGCCGCGATGAATATCAAAGCCCAACCCGCTGACAGGCGCGCTGCCTTCGCACTTGGCACCGTGAAGAAACGGATGATCACGTGTGGCAGACCCGCGGTTCCGAACATAAGCGCCCCGGTGATTGCAAACACGTCAAACATGGACTTGTCGGTTTGTGTGTATTCCTGGAAGCCGAGATCGGTCACCACACCGTTCAGCTTTTGCAGCATCGAAATGTCTTCCCCTGCAGCATTGCTGATAAAGCCGAGCTGCGGGATCGCAGTGCCGGTGATGATCAGCGACATGAAGATCGCTGGCACGGTGTAGGCGAAGATCAGAACGCAATATTGCGCGACCTGCGTATAGGTGACGCCCTTCATTCCGCCGAGCACAGCGTAGAGAAAGACGATGACCATACCAATGATGATACCGACATTGAAGTCTACGCCGAGGAAGCCGGAAAACGCCACGCCGACGCCCTTCATCTGTCCTGCAATATAGGTGAATGAGACGAACAATGCGCAAATCACCGCGATAATCCGGGCAATATCGGAATAATACCGATCACCGACAAAGTCCGGCACGGTAAACTTTCCGAACTCGCGCAGGAATGGGGCGAGCAAGACAGCCAGCAACACATAGCCGCCAGTCCAGCCCATGAGATAGACCGAGCCGCCATATCCCAGGAATGCGATCAATCCTGCCATGGACAGAAATGACGCCGCTGACATCCAGTCTGCGGCCGTGGCCATACCGTTGACCGTCGGGTGAACATCATGGCCCGCGACATAGAAATCATCCGTCGAACCGGCGCGCGCCCATATCGCAATCCCGATATAGAGCGCAAAGGTCGTAATGACGAAAAACAGGGTCCAATCCATCGACTTAGCCCTCCACGCCATATTTGCGTTCAAGCCGTGCCATGGCCCAACAATAGTAAAAGATCAGCACGACAAAGACGTAGATCGATCCTTGCTGTGCGAACCAAAAGCCGAGCGGCGCGCCGCCAATGTAAAACTGATCCAGAAAATCCCGGAACAGGATGCCGGCGCCGTACGAGACGACAAACCAGATCGCCAAGAGACTGAGCGTCAGACGGACCGTCGCTCGCCAGTATCCTTTTGCGTCGATGTCTTTCTTATCGGACACGTCGCGGCCCTCCCTGCTTTTCCATCGGTAGGTTTAGCGAAGCATCCGAGCGACGCAATCTCTGACGCATGGCGACCATGATTTTGTCTACCCGCCCGCATCTTGCAGTTTTCGCCTCGCATCGCATCGCGCTTTCTCGCACCAGGATCCTCCGCAAAAGTCACGTAAAGTGAATTTGCGCGCTGGATTCGACTGCGCGGTCCGGTATTGTCAACAGAACGCGGTTTTTGACAGCCCTACTCTACGCGCAGGCTAAGACCAAAATCGCGATTCGCTATTTTGTCGGAAGCAGACCACATGTTTTCAAAACTGATCCGTTGGCAAAATCTGAGTTTCGTTGCTGCCGTGCTGGGCCTCAGCGTTTTGGCGCCGCAGGTCGGGTTGTTCGATCTCGCGCGTGCCGATCCCATTCAGGTGGATATCGATCTGAACGAGCGCTTTCAGACGATGAATGGCTGGGAAGTCACGATGAATCTGGCGGACAATCCCGACAGCCCGGCATGGGTGGATTATCACGATCAGGTTCTCAACCGCGCGATCAACGGGATTGGCATCAATCGACTCAGACTGGAAATTCGATCCGGCGCCGAGACTCGAAGCGACTGGAACCGAAAATTCATTTCGGGGGAAATCGGCTATGAGGATTGGAAACCTCACCGCTACCCCGTCACGAACGATAATGACGATCCAGAATTAATCGATTGGAGCGGATTCAGCTTCGATGAACTCGATTGGCATGTTGAAGAAAACGTTCTGCCGATGATGGCAATATCTGAAGCTCGCGGCGAACGGCTGTGGATCAACCTCTGCTATGTCTCATTCATCACTGGATGGAACGATCATCACGACGCTGAAGAGTATGCTGAATTCGTGCTCGCAACCTACCTTCACCTGAACGAGCATTATGGGTTTGTGCCAGACAGTTGGGAAGTCGTTCTGGAGCCAGATCTCAAGCGCGACATGTGGGACGGAAGGATGATCGGAGAGGCGATTGTCGCGACCGCAAAACGTCTGCGTGAAGAGGGCTTCGAACCTGCCTTCATCGTACCGTCGGTCACGAGTATGAACAACGCCGCGCGCTACATAGAAGACATTGCGAAAGTCCCAGGTGCAATCGATGAGGTTATCGAGTTGTCGTACCATCGGTATAAAGGGGCAAATCCGCAAAACCTGAAGCGGATCGCAAAACTCGGTCGCAAGTACGACATCGGGCCGAGCATGCTCGAATTGTGGTTTGGCAAAGCAAACTCGGATGTCTTATACGAGGACATCGTGATCGGAGACAATGTCGCCTGGCAAGGCCGCGCCTTGTTTGGCATTTTCGATCCACCCCCCGAAAACCAGCCTGGCGCTCATCTCATGGTTCGCCGGGACATGCGGTACAATCGTCAGTATTTTCGTGATGTTCGATTAGGCGCCACCAGAATTGCGGCGCAATCCAGTCAAAAGTCGAAAATCAAACCCGTTGCGTTCCAGAACCTTGATGGCTCGATCACTGTGGTCCTCGTCGCAGACGACGAAACCGAAATTCAACTTAATGCACTGCCATCCGGTGATTACCGCATTTACTATATCGCCAATCAAAAATACGCCGAGATCGATAGCGGGATGACAGTCGATGAGACTGGGACGCTGACAATTAATATGCCTGGTCCAGGGCTAATGACACTTACATCGCGCGCAAATTAAGCGCCGGCCCGGTTCCGTCGCCATCGCGTCATCATCAACCTTGCGACCAATACGACTGCGTATGCGCCGCCGTATATGGCGATTGTTTTCGCATCAAACGCCACCGCCATGAACCAGTGTAGCAAGCCAAGCGGGATGGCCACGTAGGCCCATCGCTGCAAACGCTTCCAATTGAGACCTAACTTCCGAACACTCGTGTCGTTCGAGGTCAGAAATAGCGCGGCCAAGATCGCAAAACTGATCCACGCGATGATTACGGACGTATCATTCAGGCTTTTTTCGATGACCCGGCGAATGCCGGCCTCCTCTGCCCAATAAAGCGTGTGAACGGCAGCATAAAGAAAGCTCGCCACACCGAGGTATCGCCTCTGTTTGATCAGCCAGTTTCTGTAGGGAATGCGCGGCCAGACGCGTGTTAGTGGAGTGATCGCGAGCGTCGCGATCATCAAAATACCACTAATCGCACCCGTCCAATAGAAAAACCGTCCTGGTGGCGGTGACCCCAACGCCTTTTCGGCGAGCAACCAAATCAGCGGTAAGGTCAGCACCAACCAACTGAAATACTTTGTCTCTGCAAGTCGCCTTGTCACTGTCTTCTAATGTCCCTTCAGCCCTTATCGCCATCACCTGGCTTGCGCCCTTTTGCTCCAGAAAACGTGACATGGAAAGAATTTTGCATCATTGTTTTGACAAACAATGTCATCCTTCCTCTTGGGGAGTGAGAACGGATAGAGATTTGAACCGATTTGAACGTCTTATGGGCGGAATGCCAGTCCCTGAGACGATATTTGGAAGGCTGTGCGCCGTTTCTGCAGCGTGCATCGCCATGGGCGCCTTGTCGCCGACCCTGGTCCGATATGCTGCCGGACTGTACGATCACGCGATCGCGTCGGGCCCGTATTTTCTACCCTCGCATGCACTCGTTCTGTATGTTTTGCTGCCTATAGCCGTCATTGGCTTGATCGGGTCAATCATAAACCCGGGGATCTTCCTGGCGGCGCGATTTCTGAAGACCCCAAATTTCAGTACGATTATCATTGCGGGATTCGGCATAAGTATTCTGTTGATTTCAATCGCGATTGGGATCGCAGAAGGACTGCTACAGCAAACGCTATCCAGTTTTTCGATGATCGTCTTATTGCTGATGTTGAACCTCGCCGCCATCTTCGTATCGCGCGGACCGGATACAGAAGCGAAACTTAGGCACATTGACTGGTACAGTCATCGCCACGAGTTGACGGCGATAGTTGTTTTCCCGGTTGCACTCTTAGTTCTGTTTCTCCCAAAGTTCTTGTGGGAAAACCTGAACGGGGATTCAGCGCACGTTTTCTTCTCCACCAAACTTCTGCTCGGCAACATGAACCCTTATTGGCCAGAGGCTGGCGGCGCCTACGCTTCTGATCCGGGTTTCACCACGTCTTTAACAAACTTCCTCAACGCATGGTTTCTGAGATTTTTTGGCGAGGTCGAGTTTTCGGTGCGAATGCTGGCGCTGCTTTGCTTTCCAGTGCTGTTGAGTTCAATTTTGGCATTAATCCGTTTCAACAAGACGGAGGTGCACGAGGCAAGAACTGTATGGTTCGCAGGGGCGGCGTTATTCCTCGCATGCTTCGTGTTCATGTATAACACCTCATACGACCCGTACAGCGCGGACATGGCTACCCCCATGGCCCGCGAGATGCTTTTGATGACCTGCTATTTCGGCTTCATCCAGTTTTTCCTGGAGGCTCGCATTCGGCTCACCGTGGTGTTTATCGGGCTGACCGCGGTGGCGGTTCCGAGTGGACTTCCCCTGCTTGCCTTTTGGGGCATCGCGAGCGGTCTGTTTATGCGCCCATTTCCTACTCGAATGCTAATCGTTCTGGCGACCGCCGTGCTGGCCTGCGTGATTTTATCGGTTGGCGTGCCCATGCTTCTCGCGGCATTTGGTCAGCCGGTTCCGGGCGGTGAATTCAGTGGTGACGGCATTATCGATCGTCTCAAATACGTGACCCTGCATCAGTATCACCGATTGGCGTATATTATTCTGCCGGTTGGAATTCTACCGGCCTTGTCTTTGTTATTCTTCAAGCACCAAGACTGGTTCGCCCGCGCGCTTACGCTCATCGTGCTGATGTATTTTGGCCTGTTTTATTTTCAGGCGTATCGGATTCTGCTTCACCATTTCATTCCTGCAATTTTGATCCCTGTCATCGTTATGTGGCGGTTTGAGGTCTTGCACAAACTGACAAATGGCCGATTGGTCGCCTCGGTGGTTTCGGCGAGCTTGATCGCCGCCTTGGCGATGTCGCTACCATCGAGCTTCAAAATTCACACACACGCGAAGGCATTCGCGAAATCGATGCATATGGTCGACGAGGTTCCATCGTTCGATGAGGAAATTCGCCGACTCGGCGAGAGCCATGATCAAATTGCAGAAATGGTCTCGCCTTTTTCCTGCAATAGCACGCCTGACAGCCAATTCTACATCGCGCCTGGTCCGATGTATTACTACGCACAACGGGGCGCTGATCCCGCACAGCCGGTGAATTTCAAGCTGGAGCGTAATGCGGAGACGCAGAGCTACCAACTGAGCGTGGTTGACCCGCAGCTGACAGAACTCATGCGTCAACGGGCAACAAGTTCGTCAACTCAAAACCCATTTTACTACGTGCCGCATGTCCGGTTATTTCAATGCAACTCAAGTGACGCTCTGGGCGGCGTCATCGACCTCGCAAAAATAGCACGCCAGATCTGCAGGTGTTAGGATGTCGCAACGTTCGAAGCGTAACCCTGCGGGCGAACGCATACAGGCACGAATGTTGCTTAGATTGAGCTGAAAAAGCTGCGCAAATCGGGGACTCGAGTATGAAATGCGTCATTCTTGCCGGAGGTTACGGCACAAGACTTAGCGAAGAAACATCGCGAATACCGAAACCCATGGTCCAAATCGGAGGTCGTCCGATCCTGTGGCACATCATGAAAACCTACAGTCATTGGGGCATCACTGATTTCATCATTTGTCTCGGATACAAGGGCTACGTGATCAAGGAATTTTTCGCCAACTACCATTTGCACATGAGCGATACCGTGGTCGATCTGGCGACGGGCGAGCGCAACGTCATCGAAAGCCATGCGGAGCCGTGGAAAGTAACACTCATTGATACCGGTGAAGGCACGATGACTGGCGGCCGTCTCGGGCGTGTCATGCCGTACCTGGAAGGTGAAGATGCATTTTGCCTGACCTATGGTGATGGCGTGGCCGACATAGATGTATCAAAACTGCTGGCGTTTCATAAGGCGCACGGCAAGCAAGCCACAGTGACTGCTGTCTCACCGCCCGGCCGTTTCGGACAATTGCAACTGGACGGTGATCAAGTCACCGACTTTCTCGAAAAACCAGTTGGCGAGGGCGGATTGATCAATGGTGGATTCTTCGTTTTGTCGCCGAATGTCGGCTCGCTGATAAAATCAGATGCCACGATTTGGGAACAAGATCCGTTGATGACTTTAGCCAGGACCGGACAATTGGAAGCCTACCAACATACAGGGTTTTGGCAGCCAATGGATACGCTGCGTGATACCAACTATCTGAATTCCCTTTGGGATGACAATGCCGCGCCGTGGAAGCTATGGCCATGATGCCGAGCGAACAGTTCTGGCGTGGAAAACGCGTCTTGGTCACCGGACACACCGGGTTCAAGGGGGCTTGGCTGGTGACCTGGCTCGTAGAGCTCGGCGCCGAAGTCTGCGGCTACGCGCTCGCACCAGACGGCGAGGACAATCTATGGGTCGACCTTGCAATGGAAGACCGCGTGGAATCGATCATTGGCAACATCAACGATGTCAGCAAGTTCAACGAAGTCTTTGACCGATTCAAGCCGGAAGTGGTTTTTCATCTGGCTGCGCAATCCTTAGTCTTGGAGTCTTACGACGCGCCGGTTGAGACATTCGCGAGTAACGTGCTGGGGGTTGTCTCGCTGCTCGACCTCGCGCGAAAACATGACAGTGTCTCAGCCATCGTCATCGCCACCTCAGACAAGTGCTACGACAATCAAGAACTGGATCAGCCGTTCGATGAGAGCGACCGATTCGGCGGGCGAGACCCTTATTCAGCCTCGAAAGGATGCGCCGAGATTGCCGCAGCATCCATGCGCTTGAGTTTCTACAAACCCGGCGCAGCTGACGGACATAATGCCCAGATTGCCACAGTGCGCGCTGGAAATGTCATTGGCGGTGGAGATTGGTCTGCTAACCGCCTGGTGCCGGATATTATTCGCGGTTGCTTGCACGAGGATCGTAAGGCCATAATCAGATCGCCTGCCTCCGTTCGTCCGTGGCAACACGTTCTGGAACCCTTGTGCGGATACATATTGCTCGCCGAAAAGCTGTGTTCCGGCTCAGACAAATATTCAGACGGCTGGAATTTCGGGCCCGGCCCGTCAAGCGAACAACCAGTGCTCTCGGTGGCAGAATCGCTTGTCTCGTTTTTCGGTGATGCAGAACTGGTCGTCCAAGGCGACAAAAACGCGCCGCACGAAGCGAAGTTTCTGCGATTGAATGCAGGCAAGGCCCAGGCCGAACTGGATTGGCGACCGCTGCTAGGATTTGAGGAAACCGTGTCTTTCACCGCCGACTGGTACGCACGGTGGTCGAACGGCGAGCCAGCTCAATCCATTACCCAACAACAGATTTCCGCCTATTGTGCAGATAACGAAGGCTAAGATGACCCAAACAACCAACTCCTGCCAATATTGCGGGTCCACGCTCGCAACAACTTTGGTCGATCTCGGACTTTCGCCGCTGTCCAACTCCTATGTCCCGATGGAAAAGGCCGAACAGCCCGATAATATGTACCCTTTGCATGCGCGCGTCTGTGACAATTGTTTCCTGGTTCAGGTGGACGATGTTGTTCCCGCGAATGAAATATTCAATCAGGATTACGCCTACTTTTCATCCTTCTCAAACAGCTGGCTTGACCACTGCCAGGAGTTCGCAAGCAAGAGCAGCGAGCGATTGAACCTCGGTGAGGGCTCTCTCGTTGTGGAAATTGCGTCGAACGATGGCTACCTGCTCCAGTACTTTCTAGAGCGCGGGATCCAGGTTCTGGGCATTGAGCCAAGCGCAAGTGTTGCGAAGGTAGCTCAATCGAAAGGCATCGAAACGCGTATCGAGTTTTTCGGAGAACAATTCAGTAAACAGCTTCGTCAGGAAGGCATATCGCCCGATCTAATCTGCTCTGCCAATGTTCTCGCACACGTGCCAGATATCGGCGACTTCGTGGCGGGCGTTGCCGCCCTGTTGACCGGCGATGGCGTGTACACAGTTGAGTTCCCGCATCTTCTGAATCTGATCAAGCTGGGTCAATTCGATACGATCTATCACGAACATTTCACCTATCTCTCATTGGTCGCAGTCGACCGCATTTTCAGTGATCATGGCCTACGCGTATTTGATGTTGAAGAAGTCCCAACGCATGGCGGGTCGCTGCGCGTCTACGCCTGTCTCGAGGACGCCTCTCACAAAGAACAGGCAAGCGTCGAAAACGTTCGCGCGAAAGAACGCGCGGCCAACCTGCATGTGGTAGATGGGTATTTGGGGTTCGAGACGCGAGTCGAGCAAATCCGCGACAATCTTCTGGATTACCTGACCAAAGCGAAAGCCGCCGGCAAAACCATCGCCGGCTATGGCGCCGCTGCGAAAGGTAACACTCTGCTGAATTATTGCGGGATTGGACCGGACCTTATCACCTATGTGGTCGACAAGAATCCAGCCAAGCAAGACACATTGCTGCCCGGCAGTCGAATTCCGGTTCACGGCGTTGAAATGCTATCTTCAAGTCCGCCTGACGACATTCTCATCCTGCCCTGGAACATAAAGAATGAAGTCGTCGCCCAATTGGCTGAATTACGCGACAAGGGTATCCGGTTCGTCACCGCCATTCCGGAAATCGAAATCATCGAATAGATCCAGACGACCATGACCAAACGAATTCTGATCACGGGCGCAAGCGGATTCATCGGTCGATATTGCGTCGAAATGTTCGCTAAACA
>SPJK01046489.1_pt1 | contig 22671 bp, 26 predicted proteins | sample 3741771 | NCBI WGS metagenome assembly SPJK01 (sample SAMN10925997, study PRJNA522277) | cold seep metagenome | isolation source: Elba SIP-enriched marine methane seep metagenome, extraction at timepoint T2 | place: Italy: coast of Elba, Mediterranean Sea
CAGCGACTATTCAGCTTGAGGCGGCTGCGGATCAAGTGTGGTCGGTGATTAAAGATTACGGTGATATGTCTTGGCATCCGGCGATTAGCGATGTAACCGTGGATAAAGGCAATAAAAAAGGGTCTGTGCGTGTTTTGACCTTGGCCAACGGCGGAAAAATCACTGAGGAATTGAAAGCTTATAAGGCGGATAAAATGTCTTATAAATATAAAATCACCGATATGACGTCAACAGGCAGCGTACACCATGCAGGTCAGGATGAAGAAATTCCTGTATTGCCGGTTGAAAACTATGCGGCTACTTTATCGGTGGGTGAAAAAGGCGGCAAAACCGAGATTAAATGGGTCGCAACTTATTACCGCGCTTATGTGAATAACAATCCGCCGGAAGAACTCAATGAAGCAGCGGCTGATAAAGCGGTAACTGCGGTATTAACCGATGGCTTGGTTAGCATTGCCAAAATTTATGATAGCAGCGCCAGCGCAGCGGATGTAAAAATTAATATGAAAAGATAATTCTGTTTTGTGCTATCGTTCTTATTTCAAAATAAGAACGATAGCATTTCCTCCTTTCTCTTTTTAGGAGAGTCTCTCCAATGACAAGCATTTTCGCGGCTCTTACCTTTCTTGCTTTATTATTCAATCAGTCTGTACAAGCAGAATCTTACGCCTTCATCACTAATCAACTTGAGGATACGGTGTCGGTGATTGACACGGCGAAATTACAGGCTATCAAAACCATCAATGTTAACGGCAAACCGGTCGGCGTAGCCGTGAATGATGTTCAAAATCAAATCTTTATCAGTAAAGGCGAAGGCGGCGTTGCGGTTATCGATAGACAGTCCTTGGCGGTTGTTGACGATATTATCTTAAAAGACGCCGCTTCGGTCGGTATTACCGTCAATCACCAGGGTAATCGTTTATTTGTCGCTGATTGGTATGAAAATACAGTTGACGTTTTTGATACCCGCACCTTGGAAAAACTGCGCACGCTGAAAGTGGGCAAGTCGCCGTCCGGCATGGCGGTCAGCGCAGATGATCGATGGCTGTATGTGGCCAATCGCATGGATGATACTATTTCGCAAATTGATTTGAAAACCTTGCGGACGCGGAATACCACCAAAGTCGGTTTGCATCCGTTCGGCATTGCGGTGACGGCGAGCGGTGATAAAATTTTTACCGCCAATGTAGAAAGCGATGATGTTACGGTGTTAGAGCCCGGCCATCTAAAAAGAGTGGCCAACATTAAAATAGGCGCTCGGCCTTACGCTGCCGCATTGGCGCAGAATGACAAGTTTTTGTTTGTCACCAATCAAGATGATAATACTGTTTCGGTAATCGATACTGACGCTTTCAAGCAGATTGCGCTTATTGAAGTCGGGGAAAACCCTGAAGGCATCAGCACCCATCCGGATGACAGGCATGTTTATGTATCGAATTGGTTTGACGGTAGCGTGACGGTGATAGACAGTATTGGCTTTAAAGTCGTAAAAACCATTAAAACCGGCGACGGCAGCCGGGGATTCGGGAAATTTTTTACTCAACAATAAATGAGGTTGTTCTATGGCGGAAACGGTAGAAGAATTAACAGTGACTTATGAAGACGGCGGCATTGAAACCGTTAAAGAACTGGATAAAAAAGTGTTAAGCAAAGGCGCTTGGGCGACTGTTATTTATCGCTATCAAGATTGGAATCGCAGCAAGGAAGAATACGGTCCAGATAAGTTTACCATCCGCCGTTATCAGAAAAGGAACGGCGAATATCAACAGAAGTCAAAATTCAATATTTCGAGTGAAAAGCAGGCTAAGGAAATTATTGAGGCTTTGAAAGACTGGATCGGGGAGGACTGATCTCTTTTTGGACGTCTGGCGTTTAAACTTTCAGAATAGGTTAATCATGGAAACGACATCTTTTAAGATATCCGAAATAAAGCCAATCGCCCGAAGAGCTTTAATGATAGCCGATTCTCATTATTTTGCCTGGAATGCTCGGCGACAAGAACTGTTCCGCGCGGGTATGGATGAAAGTCGCCGTAAAAAGATACGACGCGCCTTGTTGGCGGCTATTGTCGATGTGAATTGTACGCTGGAAGAGGTTGATCTGGAGTGGAGCGAAATTGCTCAACCGGAAGTAAATTTCCTTAATTGGGCGGTTTTGCTGACTGAGGGTATTGGAGACGATTATATCTTTCTCAATGAAACATTCGCAGAGGGAAAAACGCTGCTTGATTTTGAAACTTTGTATGACTTTGATTATGATGATTATTTGTTTCAAGAACAAGCGCGTAGGCAAAGTTTTCCCGATTACGCGGGGATCGAGTATTTTGCCTTTAAGCATCCTTTCTGGGGTAGACTGCTGATTGATGAAAATTTTTTTTATGCGACTTTTACATCCGTTGCAACACTGTTGATTGATGATATTGAAGAGGTGGGGAGAGAATACATTGATCAGTTAATTCCGCATCATTTGGTGGAGGGTAAGCATCACGGCGAGCAGGAAAAAGGCGGCATGCGTTGGGATATGCGGGAAGACGCCAATGGGATGGAAGCTCAGTTGGGTGAATTGCAAATGCGCTGGGGTGATTTTTTACAAGAACGTTGGCTGCAAATGAGTCGGTTTTTCGCCCAGCAGAAGCCGACAGTCTACATCCTTGATGATTCTCTGGATGATGACCCGCACCGTTTTTTTATTTTCAACAATGAAACAACTTTAAAAAAGATTCGCTGGCGGCATTTTTTAAGCGATTGTCAGTTGTATAATGCGGATTATGTTGAGATTGAAAAACAATTGGGACAGGAAGTCAGTGAAGCCCGGCAATTTCTTGATGACAATTATCGGGATATTATCAAGAATTTTGATCCCAAAATTGTTAAATTCCAACAAAAGAAAAAAATTATTTTGGCTGAAAGTTTTTTTGATGATTGGTTTTAAAGCATTTTAGTATGTAGGGTTAAACTGCTATGGAACGGGAATAAAATAACATCCGAAACTGGCGTAGGATTTCTGTCCATATTCAACGACTGCAAGGATGCAGGAGGTAGAGCAACGCATGGAGCAGTTGCCGAGGCGCGGAAACAGGCGCATAGCTGGCTATGTAACTGTTTCTGCAACGCCGAAGATGGGCAGAAAGATTAGAAAAGCTTTAGCGATTCTTATGCTTTAGTACAAGCCAGTTTCGGATGTTATAAAATTCACGTTCCTAAGCTTTAATTGTTTAAAGTAACATTGTTTTTCATCACACATAAGGCAACCAATATGCAATTTAAAATTCTCTACCCAGGCGCTTTTTCGACTTTGGAAGTCTCATTAAAACAAGGCGAAGCGATTAAAGCTGAATCCGGCGCTATGATTACCATGACCGATACGGTGGATGTGGAGTCACGTCTGGAAAAAGGTCTCTTAGGCGGCCTGACACGGAAGTTATTGACCGGCGAAACCCTGTTTTTTCAAACCCTAAGCGCGGCGCGCGGCGACGGCGAAGTGATTATGGCCTCCGCTTATCCCGGCGAAATCCATATTCTGGAATTGGATGGAGCAGAAGAATATATCCTGCAAAAAGACGGCTTTCTGGCCGCTGAGGAGTCGGTGGATATTTCCACCAAGGCGCAAAACCTCACCAAGGGCTTATTTTCCGGGGAAGGCTTTTTTATCATGCGGATCGGCGGGCAAGGTAAAATAGCCATCAGCACTTATGGCGGCATTCACAAAATTTCCCTGGCGCCGGGCGAAACCAGGGTGATTGATAATAACCATATGGTGGCCTGGAGCGCCAACGCTAATTACAAAATTGAAAAAGCTTCTTCCGGCTGGATCTCCAGTTTTACCAGTGGCGAAGGCTTGGTCTGTAGAATTCAAGGGCCGGGCGATGTCTATATTCAAACGCGCAATTCGCCGGGCTTCGGTTCTTGGCTGCGACAATTTATTCCAACCCGATAAACGAATAGTCGCTAATGAATACCGATAAGCGTTTTTCGACCGTTTATTATGCAGGGAAGGATAAAACAAGCTCAGAAATTGTTGTTTCGCCTTTGGGGATCATCACGATAAGCGAAAGCAATTTGCAAGTTTCCCTGCAGCAAACGCAATTGTCGTTGATCGGCGAAGCGCAGACAACTTTACAGATTAGTTGGCGGGAAGACGGTCAACAGCATGTCTTGCTGAGTCATGACCCTGAATTGTTGACGATGTTATCCGGTTTGAATGTTCATCCACGGACTCAGGCCGAAATTGCATCCTTAACAGCGGCGCAGCAACGCAATCATAAAAAAGAACATCGGCGCGTTCCTTTCTATATGAGTTTGATTGCGGCGTTTTTTATCGGCGGTTATTTGTTGATCAACCTTTCTGTGCCGTTAGTCACCCGTATGATTCCGGCTGAATGGGAAAAACAAATCGGCGAATATGCGTTTGATAATTATCTGCTGAGTAAAAAGCAAATCAATGATGTGGTTGTTACCGGAGCGGTGGAGACTATTCTGGATAGAATTGATCGCTATGATAACGCTGATTTAACTTACCGGGTTGCGGTTGTCGATGCCGATATGGTCAATGCTTTCGCGTTTCCCGGCGGTTATATTATCGTGACCTCCGGCATGATTGAGCAAGCGGATGCGCCGGAAGAAATAGCGGCGGTATTAAGCCATGAAATTGTCCATGTTCTGCATCGGCACGGCATGCGCAAGCTGGTTAGGCAGGCCGGGCTGGGAATTCTGGTCAGCATCGTATTCGGCGATATTTCGGCCTTATCCGAATTGATCCAACTCAGTTCGCAATTGGAAAGCTTGTCTTTTGACCGGGATTTGGAACGCGACGCCGATCAAGGCGGAGTGAAAATTTTGCAGGCCGCCGGTATTTCGCCGCAATATATGGTGTCTTTTTTTGAAAAATTGCATAAAGTGGAAGATGCTGTAAGCGGCAATATCCCAGAAATATTCCGCACGCATCCTTTAACAGAAGAGCGGATACAGCAATTAAAAAACGCCCAGGAGCCGTTGGATACGTTTGCATTTGATTTGGCTTGGGAAGGCGTGAAAAAAGCTTTATAACATGGATGGACAACGGGTGCGCATTGCACTCCGGGAGGGAGTCGATTTCGCTGTAGCTCAGACTTAACCTAGCCTTCGAAAATAGTGATCAATATTTGATATTCTGCCTAACAAATTGAAAAATAAGGATTAAAACTCATGCCAAAACTTGCTATGTAGTGCCATAATATTTATTTTTACATGCATATCAATTGGTTATGAATTTAAAATCGAAAGCTGGGTTAAGCCCTGGCTGCCACTTTCTTGAATTATTACGCATTCTCAACAGCTGACTTTTCCTTAAGAATTGTGCTTGGGTGCTTACAAACTGTTTTGCTTTAAAGAAATAAAGAAAGCATATTGTCGTTAATACGCCTATTGATTTATTTTTCAATAACATTCATTATTAACAGTTAAATTGATGAAATGATCGGGTTATTGGGTGAAACCGGCATAACCTTTAACTTAACAAGAGAGACGATGAATGAGTAATCAACCGGAAAACCTGAAATATGCGAAAACGCATGAATGGGCCAGGGTGGAGGATAATATCGTGCGGGTCGGTATTACCGATTTCGCCCAATCAGAATTAGGCGATTTGGTTTATATCGAACTACCGGAAATAGGCAGACAACTGCAACAAGCGGAACAATGCGCGGTCGTAGAGTCGGTAAAAACGGCGTCGGATTTATACAGCCCGGTAGCCGGTGAAGTTGTTGCGATCAATGAGAGCCTTGAGGATGAGCCGGAGCTGGTTAACGAGCAGGCTTTTGATACATGGTTATTTGCGATTAAAACGGATCAGCCGGAACAACTGGATGAGCTGATGAATTATCAACAATATCAACAAATGATTGAAGAGTAACTGAGAAACAGGCATATGGCGAACCAAAATGTAAAAGGATTTAAACGTGTTTTTAATGCGTTCTTTTTTTCAATGGCCGGGTTTAAAGCCACTTGGCAACATGAAGAAGCTTTTCGTCAGGAATTATTAATCAGCTTGGCGGCCTTACCGTTTGCAATATGGTTAGGCGAAACCACCATTGAAAAAATATTACTGATCGGTTGTTTGGTGCTGGTTTTGATTACCGAGTTACTTAATTCTGCAATCGAGGCGGTTGTCGATAGAATTGGCTTTGAACATAATGAGTTATCCGGTCGGGCGAAGGATATAGGGTCGGCGGCTGTTTTTTTATCGCTGCTTTGGACTGTGGTGACTTGGAGTCTCATTTTACTGTGATTTGTACTTCAACGATCAAATAGTTTCATCGAGTGAAAAATATCTAATTAAACCAAGAGGAAAATAAATGACGGCACTGATATGTGGATCAATGGCATACGATACTATTATGGTTTTTCATGACAAATTTAAAAACCATATTTTGCCTGAAAAGGTGCATATGCTGAACGTTTCATTTTTAGTACCCAATATGCGCAGGGAGTTTGGCGGTTGCGCGGGAAATATCGCTTTCAATCTGAAACTGCTGGGCGAGGAGCCTTTGATCATGGCTACGGTCGGTCATGATTTCGAGCCGTATGCGCAATGGCTTAGCACGCATGGCGTTTCCACCCATTATATTAAAATGCTGGATGATAATTATACCGGCCAGGCATATATCACTACTGATGAAGACGATAATCAAATCACTGCTTTTCATCCGGGCGCGATGAATGCTTCGCATTTGAACAGCGTTCCTGAAAATGCCGAAATTGAATTAGGCATTGTTTCGCCGGATGGAAAAGACGGTATGCAGGCTCATGCCCGACAATTCGCCGAACAAGGGATTCCGTTTATTTTTGACCCAGGGCAAGGCATGCCGATGTTTAATGGCGAAGAGTTGTTGGAGTTGATGGATTTGGCGAGATACGCAACTTTTAATGATTATGAGTTTGAATTGATGCAGGAGCGCACGGGTTTAAACATGAGTCAGTTAGCGGAAAAAGTCGATGCTTTGATTGTCACCCGCGGCGCCAAAGGCTCATTGATTTATACGGAAAGACAATGTTTGGAAATTCCATCGGCGCAAGTGAGCGCATTAAGAGACCCGACCGGTTGCGGCGATGCTTATCGCGCCGGGCTGTTGTACGGTATTCTGAATGAATTGGATTGGGAAGTGAGCGGTCGCATCGCCTCGTTAATGGGAGCGATCAAAATCGAACATAACGGCACTCAGAATCATACTTTTACCATGGAAGCTTTTAAGGAGCGTTATCAACAGAGTTTCGGTTCAACATTTTGAATTTAAAGAACACCCAGAAATTGCTGTCGATTATGGCCCAACTCAGGCATCCTGAAACAGGTTGTAGTTGGGATTTACAGCAAGATTTTGCCAGTTTGGCCAGTTATACCATCGAAGAAGCTTATGAAGTGGTTGATGCTATTGAGCGCGATGATCTTGATGATTTATGTCAAGAATTAGGTGATTTGCTGCTACAAGTGGTGTTTCATGCGCGAATGGCGGAAGAAATCGGTCGCTTTGATTTTGAAACAGTCGCCGGGGCAATATCTGAAAAGTTGATCAGGCGCCATCCGCATGTATTTGCAGATGCCGTGTTTGAAAATGACCGGGAGCGTCAAAAGGCTTGGGATGATGCTAAATTGGCCGAAAAAAGAGAGAAGCAGAGCCATTCGCCGGACAGCATATTGAAGGATGTGCCGAAAAACTTACCGGCTATGATGCAATGCGAAAAAATTCAAAACCTGGCCGCCCATCATGGTTTCGATTGGCCGCAAACCGAGCCGGTTTTTGATAAGGTGATGGAAGAGTTGAATGAAACCCGCGAAGCTTGGCATAGCGGCGATCAACAACATACCGAAGAAGAGGTCGGCGATTTGTTTCTGGTCTGCATCAATTTGGCCAGGCATTTAAATGTTAATCCTGAACAGGCTTTAAAAAGCGCTAATCGCAAGTTTTCCAGGCGCTTTCAATATATCGAACAGCAAGTGGCGGAGCAGGGGCGCAGCGTACAACAGTGCCGATTATCCGAGCTGGATGAGCTATGGGATGAGGCTAAGCGCATGGAGAAAGCAAAATAGATTGATTGCTGTTCCTTGTGAAGCGTTCTTTATATCGTTACAAAATTATCAATAGTTTTTATTCATCATGTCAATAAACAATAAAAAAGCCCATCAAATCGCTCACGTTTTAATTGAGGCCTTACCGTATATCCAAAAATTTCAAGGCAAGACTATCTTGATTAAATACGGCGGCAACGCGATGACGGATGAGTCGTTGAAACACAGTTTTGCGCAGGATATTATCTTGATGAAATTGGTGGGCATTAATCCGGTCGTGGTTCATGGCGGCGGCCCGCAAATCGGCGACCTGTTGGAGAAAATCGGTAAAACTTCTCAATTTATCAACGGCATGCGGGTGACTGACCGGGAAACGATGGATGTGGTTGAAATGGTTTTAGGCGGTTTGGTCAACAAACAAATAGTCAATTTGATCAATATGCACGGCGGTAAAGCGGTGGGTTTGACCGGAAAGGATGGTAATTTCATTCACGCCCGTAAAATTTCCACGCCTGGAGGCCCGGAAACAGAAGCCTCCGAAATTATTGATTTAGGCCATGTCGGCGAAGTCTCCAGCATTGACCCCAGCGTTGTCGATATGCTGGTGCAGGGCGATTTTATACCGGTGATTGCGCCTATCGGCGTAGGGGTTGACGGCCATTCTTATAATATTAACGCCGATTTGGTCGCCGGTAAGGTGGCTGAGGTGTTGAAAGCGGAAAAGCTGATGTTGTTGACCAATACCACCGGTATTTTGGATAAACAGGGTAATCTGTTGACCGGTTTGTCGGTTAATGATATTGAGGATCTAATTGAATACGGCACTATTAACGGCGGTATGATTCCGAAAACCCGTTGCGCTATTGATGCTTTGCATGGCGGGGTTAACAGCGTACATATAATCGATGGTCGAGTGGAGCATGCGGTGTTGTTGGAGTTGTTGACTGATGAAGGCGTCGGCACCCAGTTATTGCGGCGTTGAGGCAGACTAAAGCCTGCGCACCTTGTTCATAAGATTATTTATTCTCATTCAATCTTTCAGTGATAAATTGATTGAAAGAACGTCTGATATTGCCCACTTTTCGGCTGGCGCATAATTCATTGCCAATGGTAGAGGCGCGGCAGCGAATATCCAGAAATATTTGTTGTTGCGTTTTAGTTTCCTGTTTGGATACCGACAAACTGATGTCGTTGTCCAAAAAAGGCGTAGAGTGCATTATCAGCTTTTTATTGTCGGTGTCCGGCGGGGTTGTGGAATGCAGAGCCAAAAATTCCCGCGCTATATTCCAGGCTTGCTCGCATTGTTGTTGATCGGCGCAGAAAAACAGTCCGAGTTCGGTTGCCGCTTTATTGCTGGCGGTCATATTGCTTAATTGGAATGCATTGGATTTAGAAGATTGAGTTAGATACTTAAAGCGTTCTATATCTTCTTCGAATTCTCTGCGGACTTGTTCGGTTTTCAGTAAATGTCGCTTGATTTCCTGTTGAGTGATTTGAATTTGTTGCCTGGTGGAGGCGATTTCATCCTTTAGTTTTTTGCTCAGGGGGCGACCGCTGCGTTCTAAAGCGGCGGCCTTTTTTTGTCGGCCTTGTAATTGCTGGTTGAGTCGCAGCAAATTGCCGTCCATGACTTTGCGTTGCGCTCGCATCGCTTGCATTTTTCCTTTTAAAGCCATTTGCATATCATCTAAATTGCGGAAAGTGCTTAGCAATACTTTGTCATTGCTTTTTTGTTTTTCGATGATTTTTTCTTGTTCCCTGCGCAGTCTTTGCAGTCTTTTTTCCAGCGCGAATTGTTCTTTAGTTTTTGCCTTTTCCACTGTTTCAACCACGCGGGCGTTTTCGTTTAAAGCGTCTCGTTTATGTTGAGATTGATCTTGCGGAACTTTGTCGGAGAAAAAAACGCGGCCATGCTCATCCACCCAGCGATACATTTTTGCTTGGTTAAGTGGGGCGAAAAGACACAGGAGCAAGAATATACTGATTTTTTTTAAATCGGCGCTGAGCATGATAGAAGCGAAGTAAATTACACAGAAAAAGGATAAATCTTAGGGCAACCGCTCGCAGTCTGTATTGATCTAAAACAGTTGCAAGGCATTATGGTTTATCTGTTCCTTTGATAAAGATAAGCGCTGTTCCGTTACAAACGAACGGTTGCCATGTTGCCGAAAATTATCAACCAATTAGTCTCGCCAATTCATTCAAGGGTGGTAAAAGCATCATTTTCGCCAACTGTAAGCCGAGCAAGGCGACTAACGGTGAAAGATCTATCCCGCCCAGGTCGGGTATTAAACGTCGGCAGATATTCAATACCGGTTCAGTGAGTGAATATAACACGGATGAGGCGGCATTATAATTGCCTGGGTCCAGCCAGCTTAAAATGGCGCGGGCGAACACTGCAAAGATAAAAATATTCAGCAATAAGGAAATGAGTTGCGCCAAAGAGATAATCACCAGTGCGCCTGGTCCGACCAGCAATCCTTTAATCGCTAAAATGGAGAAATCGGCGCTAATTTGCAAAATCAGCGCGAATACCAATGAGGCGGTATCAATTTTTCCCAATGACGGAATAAATCGACGTAAAAAACGAATCGGCGGATGCGTGATTTTAACGATAAATTGTGAAATCGGGTTATAAAAATCGGCGCTGCTCCATTGCAATAAAAAGCGCAGCATGACCACCAATATATATAAAGAGAAAAGCGTATCGATGAGAAAAATCATCGGATCTGTCATATAACTGGATGTCATCTTATTCTCCTAATTCTTTAGATAATTCAACTGATCGGTCGCGGGCGGCATGCAGCGCTTTAGAAACCAGCGTGGTAAAATCGGCGTTTTGAAAGGTATTGATCGCCTGTTCAGTGGTGCCGCCCGGCGAAGTCACTTTTTCTCTTAAGCGAGTTGCGCTGTCGTCGGATTCCAAGGCAATTTTAGCAGCTCCCAAAGCCGTTTGCTGAATAAGCAATTGCGCGGTTTGATTATCCAGTCCTAATTCCAAGGCCGCTTTTTCCATGGCTTCCATCAATAAGAAGAAGTAAGCCGGTCCGCTGCCGGAAACAGCAGTGACGGCGTCCAATTCGCATTCATGTTCCACCCACAATGCCAGGCCTACTGCTCTTAATATATTTTCGGCCAGATTTTTTTGATCGTTGCTGACTTTATCGTTGGCGTGTAACGCAGTAGCGCCGGTTAATACCAGCGCCGGGGTATTCGGCATGCAGCGGACTATGGCAATGTCATTTCCTAGCCACTGGGTCAGGCTTTGTTGACTAATGCCGGCGGCAATGGAAATGACCAAAACATCTTTGCCGTGTAAAAACTGCGCCATTTGTTGGGCGACTGATTTTAATACTTGAGGCTTGACGGCCAGGACGATGATTTCCGCTTCCACGATAATGGTTTCATTATTGGCGGAAACATTGACATTCAACCTGTTTGACAGATGTTGCAAGGTTTCGTCATTAATATCGGAAACCCAAATTTTGGCTGCGTCATGGCCGCTCTCGATAAGTCCTGAGATTAAGCTGGCGGCCATATTGCCGCCGCCAATAAATCCGACTGATTTCGTTTTCATAATAGTTATTTTTTATTGACCTGAATTAAACCGAATGTCGGCATTTTATCATTAGTATTGTGTCTCTTGCATAGTGGCTGTGTTTAGTTATGTTTAAAAAACGCAAGAGTGATTACAAAATTTGTTATTTTGTGTCACCTAGGTGACAGAAGCAAAATAAGCTATCCATTATATTATTCCCCAATGAAATTGATTAAAACCAAAAGGAGGAAGATATGATTTCCGAAATGTTGAGATTTCCCTTTTCAATGTTGGATGAAGATATTGAAAAATTGTTTTATCAAGACTCTTTCCAGAGCAGAGGACGATACGGGCGCGGAAACTACCCGGCAATTAATATCGGCGCGACCGATAAAAGCGTTAAGGTGTATATGTTTATCCCCGGCATAAAAACGGAAGACTTGGATGTAGTGATTGAAAAAAACATGCTGAGCGTCAGCGGCGAGCGGGTATTGCCGGAAGCGGATGAAAGGAAGGGCGCGACTTATCGGCGCGAACGTTTTAGTGGGCCATTCAAGCGAACAATCACCTTGCCGGATTCGGTCGACGCGGATACTGCCGAAGCGATCTATAAAAACGGCGTGTTGCATATCAGTATTGCAAAACACGTTGAAAGCGAACCTCGCCAAATTAAAATTTCAGTGCAATGAGGAGAAATGCCATGAGAGAAGAACAAAACAACCCTGAAGCAAAGGCTTCGATTAAGCAAACATCTTCGACCACGTCGGTCACCCAACCTCTGGCGGATATTTTTGAAACCCAAGAAGGTGCAACGTTATACATTGATTTGCCGGGTGTGGACAAAGAATCGTTGAACATTGATGTCGATAAAGATGTGCTGAGCATCAAAGGTAAAATTGCATTAGATATACCGGATGGTCTGGAGGCGACCTATATGGATATTCGCTCGGGCCGCTATGAACGTCATTTTACTTTGGGTGAGGAATTGGACAGCCATAATATTCAAGCCGACTTTAAACAAGGCGAATTAAAACTGTTTATTCCGCGTTCTGAGCGTCATAAACCGCGTAAAATTGAAATTAAAACTGGATGATTTTTTCAATAAGATATTTCCTATTGTTATTGTTCGGGTTGTCGGTCGGGGTTTAACGTCCGGCAGCCTGGTTTGCGGTTTTTTAACGATATTGGTAACAAGTGAGTTGAGGCGGCCGTGCAGTATAAAGATTATTATAAAATCATGGGGCTACAAAAAGACGCCTCGCAGGATGAAATAAAACGGGCATACCGTAAGTTGGCGCGCAAGTATCATCCGGATGTCAGCAAGGAGGCGGATGCGGAAACTCACTTCAAAGAAGTCGGTGAAGCTTATGAGGTATTGAAAGACCCGGAAAAAAGAGCCGCATATGATCGTTTGGGAAGTAATTGGAAGGCCGGACAAGAAGGTTTTCAGCCGCCGCCCGGCTGGAATGCAGGATTTGAATTTCACGGCGGCGGTTTTACCGACAGCGGCTTAGGCGCTGAACAATTCAGTGAATTTTTTGAAAGCTTGTTCGGTCGCGGGGCGGGCGAGTTTTACGGCGGAAATCGAGCAAGTTCTTTTCGCCAAATGCGCGGAGAAGATAGTCGTGCTATGGTGTTTATCAATTTGGAAGACGCTTATCATGGTGCCACCCGCAGTTTTTCTCTGCAATCGACGAAGCTAAATGCGCAGGGCGAGCCGGAGTTACATAAGCGTGTGCTGAAAGTTAAAATTCCTCAAGGCGTTAAGGAAGGCCAGAATATACGTTTACACGGTCAAGGCAGTCCGGGAATGGGTGGCGCTCAAGCGGGCGACCTGTATTTGGAAGTCGCTTTTAATCCGCATAAGCTTTATAAGGTTTCCGGGCGGGAGGTATCAATGGATTTGCCGATTACGCCTTGGGAAGCGGCGCTGGGAACTGTGGTGACGGTACCGACGCCTAAAGGTAAAGTGGATGTTAAGATACCGGCGGGCTCTTCCAGTAATAAACGACTGCGTTTGAAGGGGTACGGCATTCCAGGAAAACTGCCCGGCGATTTTTATGTAACCCTAGAAATTGCTTTGCCGGTTGATTTATCTGAGGAAGACAAAGTTCATTATCTAGCATTGCAAAAAGCAGGGCGTCATTTTAATCCGCGCGCGCATTTTGGGACATGAACATGACGACACAGATAGAAATCTATACGGGCGTTATTATTGAAGAAGAGCAAAGTCTTTCTTTGGCGGAATTGTGCCGATTTTGTGCGCTTCCAGCTGAGCAATTGCTTAATATGATTGAGCATGGAGTGTTAGAGCCGCTTAACCCTAAAGAGCCTTTGCCTCATTGGCGTTTTGCAGCGCATTATGTTGTGCGAGTCCAGAAAGCATTGAGGCTGCAACGCGATTTGGGCGTTAATCTGGCGGGCGCTGCTTTGGCGATGGAGTTGTTGGATGAAATTACTCAGCTTAGAAAACAAGTGGAATTTTTGCAGCGATAATTAAAAAAAGGTTTGCGTTTTTTTAGCTTCTTTGTTTAGCGCCTCCAAGTCGTGAATAATTAACTGGTTGCGCTTTTTATTCAAGATGCCTTTGGATTTCCAATTTTGTAATTGTTTATTGATCACTTGTCGCACCGAGCCGACCATGCGCGCTAATATTTCATCGGACATGCCGGTAATTAAATGATCTTGATGGGCGTTGTTCTGTTCGCCACGGTAAAAATGAATTTTATTCAAATGTTTCAGAATAATGCGGCTTAAGCGGGTGGAGACATCATACAGAGCGATGTTGGTGAGCTGATTTTCTTGGTCGCGAATTTTTTGCGCTAAATAGGGCAGGAATTGTTTGTTGAGTTCCGGGTAGATCCAAATCCATTGTCGCATCATCTCTATCGGCAAAGCAATCAGTTTTAAATCGCTAAGCGGTGAAATCACCATGTTATGTATCTCGCCGTCTAATAAAGTGACAACGTCAAAGCTATCGCCTTGATAAAGCATGTCCAGCGAAATTTCCCGTCCGTTTTCCGGGTTGATGCGTTTGAATTCCAATTGCCCCTCTAAAACGAAATAAAACTGGCTGAGCAGTATTTCAGGATCGATAACTTGGTTTTTATGCCATTCCACTAGACGGAAATGATCGGCCATTTCATTCAACAACGGGCCGGGTAATGAAGAAAATAGCGGCGATTGTCTAATCAGGGCGCTGTTGGCGACCGGGGAATTTTGAATGTTCTCTACATACATAGCAAAATATAAAGAGTGTTTCAACAGTATCAATCTTACTATATTCGTAGCGCTTAGGGGATATCAATTATCGGATAAATGCCTTAATCTAAACCCCGCGCTGAACAAGGCGATGAAATACAAGACTGCGCCTAGCCCGATCCAGATGACTAATTGCAAAATCCGCTCACTGGCCGGCCCGTCGCTCCACAGCGGACTGTGAACAAAATGATACAGCAGCAGCGCCATGATTTCATTGGCTAAAATAAGGCGTAAAAGGAAGATGCGCCAATGTTTACCTGGGCGGTAGACTTTTTCTTTCAATAATCTTTTCAGCAACAATAATGCGTTGAAAAAGGCGCTTAACGAGGTGGCGAGGGCTAAACCGGCATGCGCTAAGGGGAAAAAAAAGATTAAATTCAACATCATGTTGGCGCACATGCTGTATATACCGAAGCGCACAGGCGTTTTTGTGTCTTTGCGGGCGGTAAAGCCCGGCACCAGTATTTTTACCAAAATGAAGCCCAGCAAGCCGATTGCATAAGCGCGTAAACTCAAACCGGCGGACAGGACATCGTTCCAACCGAAGGCATTGTATTGAAACAGCGTGGATAACATGGGTTCGGCCAATAAAAAGATGCCGACGGAGCAAGGCAGGCCGATTAAGAGGACAATACGCAGCCCCCAGTCCAGAGATTTAGAAAAGGCGACCGGGTTTTCAGCCGCATGGTTTTTGGATAAATGCGGCAGAATTACCGTGGCTAAAGCGATCCCGAATACGCCCAGTGGAAACTCCACCAAACGATCAGAATAATACAGCCAGGAAACGCTACCGGCGGTGAGTAAGGAAGCTAATAGGGTATCAAACAACAGATTGATTTGGGTGACGGAAACGCCGAAAATAGCAGGCAGCATGAGTTTCATAATGCGTTTGACGCCGGGGTCGGAAAAACCGGGTTTTAAGCGCGGCATCAAACCCAACCTGATTAATGACGGGAATTGAAATAATAATTGCACCACGCCGGCCGCAAATACGCCCCAGGCTAATGCCACGATTGGTTCAGGCATGAGTGGCGACAACCAGAGCGCGGCGGCAATCATGCAGATGTTGAGGAAAACCGGGGTGAAAGCCGGAATCGCGAATTTGCCGTGGGAGTTCAGTATTCCGCCCGCGAAAGCGACGCAAGAAATAAAAAATAAATAGGGAAAGGTGATTTTCAGCATTTGTACGGCCAGCTCATATTGATTGCCGTGTTGCAGAAAACCGGGAGCGAACAGGGTGATTAAAATCGGTGCGGCAATCACTCCGATAATGGTGATGGTGATCAGAACCAGCGCCAGGCTGCCGCCGGTTTTATCAATAAAGTTTTTTAAGGCCTGGCGGCTATCTTTTTCTTTATAATCGGAAAGCACCGGTACAAAGGCTTGGGCGAATGCGCCTTCGGCAAATAGGCGACGCATGAAATTGGGGATTTTAAAGGCGACAAAAAAGGCGTCGGTGGCGGCGTCTACGCCAAATATACGGGCGAATAACATGTCACGGATGAAGCCGAGTATCCGTGATATCATGGTCATACTGCCGACCACGGCGGTAGATTTGAATAATTGCCGACTCACCTTAACTGTCCTTAAAGAATAAAAGTTGACAATAATACCATTTATATTGATAATACGCGGTTCTTAAATAAACTGATTTTTTCATTACTCATGGCTAATTCACCACAAGCAAGAAAAAGAGCGCGCCAAGCAGAAAAAAGACGTGCGCGTAATGCAGGACAACGCAGTAACTTGCGTACTTTCATCAAAAAAGTTATCGCCGCAGTAGAAGCGGGTGATAAAGAGCAAGCGCAATCTGCTTATCAGAGCGTTGTACCGGTAATTGACGCTGCAGTCGTCAAAGGCTTAATTCATAAAAATAAAGCGGCTCGCAATAAAAGTCGTCTGAATGCCAAGGTTCGCGCGTTAGCATAAAATATGCTCTTGATAGCCGAGTAAAAAAAGGCCGCTTTTGCGGCCTTTTTTATTTGTAAATTAATGTAGGTAGGACTTCAATTCTACTGCTTGGGCGCGTAATTTTACATATTTTCAGCTATGGAAGGAAATGTGTCTGCCTTAGGTGATAACCAGATTGTCCCGATGTATTAATTCTTGATCATCGGCATAGCCAAGCAAGGTCTCAAATTCCGAACTGGCTTTTCCGGCAATTTTATCAACTTCCTCCAGATTATAGTTGATCAGGCCGCGAGCAATTTCTCTATTTTGCGGGTCAACGCAGATTACCAGGTCGCCTCGGCGAAAGTCGCCGCTAGCCGATTTTACGCCGACCGCCAATAGGCTGGTTCCTGCGTGTTTTAATTTTTTAACCGCGCCGTCGTCTAAGATCAATTTGCCTTTGCTTTGCAAGTGTCCCGCCAGCCAGCGTTTGCGCGCAGCCAGTGGGGCGATATTGGCGTCAAGGAATGTGCCCAGGTTTTCACCGCTGACGACGCGGGTGGTGATGTCGGGGATATTGCCGGAAACAATCACCGTTGCCGCGCCGGAGCGGGCCGCTAAGCGTGCGGCGCTGATCTTGGTATACATGCCGCCGCGGCCTAAACCGCTACGGCTGCCACCGGCAACTTGGTCCAGCAATGGGTCGTTAACACCGGCGCATTCAATTAGTTTTGCCTGGCTGTTTACGCTGGGGTCGGCGTCAAACAATCCGGTTTGGTCGGTTAAGATAATCAGTAGCTCCGCTTCGATCAAATTGGCGACTAGCGCCCCAAGGGTATCGTTGTCGCCAAAGCGAATTTCGTCGGTGGCGACTGCATCATTTTCGTTGATGACCGGCACGGCGCCGAATTGCAACAAGGTGAGGAGGGTGCTGCGGGCGTTTAAATAGCGGTTGCGGTCGGATAGGTCGTCATGGGTGAGCAAGACTTGGGCGGTGAGCAGCCCGTGCTGTTGAAAGTTGTTTTCAAAATTGCGAATTAGCCCCATTTGACCGACTGAGGCGGCCGCTTGTAGCTCATGTAAGGTGTCCGGACGTGATTTGAGCCCTAATCTGCTCATGCCTTCGGCAACTGAGCCGGAGGAAACTAAAATGACTTCTATTCCGCTTTGTCTTAATCTTGACATTTGCTCGACCCAGCCGGAAATGGCGGGTAAATTGAGCCCTTGGCCGTTGTTGGTGAGTAATGAGCTGCCGATTTTTATCACAACTCTACGGCAATCGGGTAATTTATTCCTGTTCACGTTGTTGGTCCAATCGTTCTAGGTGTTCCATGATAGCGAAGATCAAGGGCTTGAGGCCTTGTTTGGTCAGCGCGGAAATCGTGAAAACCGGGCCGTCCCAATTTAGCTCATCAATAATCGTTTGACAGTGTTGTTGCTGTTCTTGTTCGTTTAGTCGGTCGGTTTTATTTAATACCAGCCAGCGGGGTTTGTCGGCCAGATCTTCGCTCCACTTATGAACTTCATGGATGATCTTTTGGGCGGACTCGACCGGCGTCTCCTGGCTTTCGTAAGGCATTACGTCAACCATGTGCAGTAACAAGCGGGTTCTGGATAAGTGTTTTAAAAATTGCAGGCCCAGTCCTGCGCCTTCAGCGGCGCCCTCAATGACGCCGGGGATGTCGGCGATAACGAAACTGCGTAAATCGTCTGCGCGCACTACGCCCAGATTGGGATGTAGGGTGGTAAAAGGATAGTCGGCGACTTTGGGTTTAGCCGAAGAAACAGCGCGAATCAGGCTGGATTTACCCGCATTAGGCATGCCGAGTAGGCCGACATCGGCGATCACCATTAATTCCAGGCGCAGGCTGCGGTGTTCGCCGGGGGAGCCTTTGCTGAATTGTTGCGGGGCGCGGTTTACACTGCTTTTGAAGCGAGTGTTGCCCAAGCCGTGAAAGCCGCCTTTGGCGACCAGTAGCTGGTCGTCGGTTTGGGTGAGGTCGCCGATTTTTTCGCCGGTTTCGGCTTCATAAACGATAGTGCCGGGTGGTACATGTACATAGCAGTCGGAGCCTTTTTTGCCGGTACAATTGCGACCCATGCCGTTTTGACCGCGTTCTGCACGGTGTGTGGGGTGGTGTCTGAAATCAGCCAGGGTGTTGACGTTATCTTTGGCAACTAAATAAACACTGCCGCCGTCGCCGCCGTCGCCGCCGTCCGGGCCGCCCATTGGGATGTATTTCTCGCGGCGAAAAGTGGCGATGCCGTTGCCGCCGTCGCCAGCTTCGACTTTGATTTCGGCTTCGTCTACAAATTTCATGATGGTTAGCTCGCTTGTTTCGAGGGTGACGGAGTTGAATGCTTTGGCTGGATTGAAAATCCTGACGCCACAAAATAAAAAAGCCCCGCCATTAAAAAAGGTCGGGGCTTTTTAATACCTGATGCTGCCGGCCTTCTGTTAAAAGGCAGCTTATATATTATTCTGCTGCTGCAATGCTAATATATTTGCGGTTCTTCGGGCCTTTAGTTTCGAAAACGACTGTGCCGCCCGCTTTAGCAAACAAGGTATGGTCTTTACCGATACCGACATTGACGCCAGGATGGAATTGAGTTCCGCGTTGACGAATTAAAATGTTGCCGGCTTTTACGATTTGACCGCCGTAGCGTTTAACGCCCAATCTATTGGCGTTGGAGTCGCGTCCATTTCGGGTGCTACCGCCCGCTTTTTTATGAGCCATTGTTTAACTCCTAAGGTTTAGGCAGAAATGCCGGTGATTTTAACTTCAGTAAAGTATTGACGATGACCCATTTGTTTCATATGGTGTTTACGTCTTTTAAACTTTATGATCTTAACTTTTTTATGTCTGCCTTGGGAAACTACTTCAGCAGAGACTTTGCCGCCTACCACATAAGGTTGACCAATTTTAACGGCGTCGTCTGATTGCACCATTAGTACTTTATCAAACTCAACGCTGTCGCCCGTTCCCAATTCAAGTTTTTCTATTTTTAAGGTGGCGCCCTCTTGGACCCGATATTGTTTACCACCTGTTTGAATTACCGCATACATCAGCGCAAGCTCCATCAAGCAATTAATCTATTAAAAGTGAACAGACTATTCTAAATGTAAAAAAAATATTCGTCAATAGCTGTTTTATATGAACTTCTTGTGAAGGATAAGATAATCTTACAGAATCCCTCTTTCAATAAGTGTTTAGACTCAACGTAGGTAGGGCTTTAGTCCTAAAGATGAGGTAATCTCTACACTGAAATTTAATTTTTGCCGATAACGGAAAAACCAAGTCAGGCTGGGTTTGGGAGTCTGAAAATAAAAACCATAGGATAAATAAAAAAAATATTATTGACAAGGTTTATATAGCTAAAACATAATGACCGGTTGTTTTTGCTTCTTTGGTTTATACCATCTAAATAACAATGAGCGTGACTGAATCTTCGAATACTTCTGTAAATATCGACTTTAATCAGATTAAGAATCTGACATTGGGTGAAGCCAAGGCGGTTGATCGATTAATTGTGGATGAGCTCAGCTCTGATGTGATGTTGATTAATCAAATGAGTCATTACATCATTGCCAGCGGCGGAAAACGTTTGCGGCCTATGTTATTGTTATTGGCGGGCAAGGCTTTGGGCGAGGTCAATGATAATCATTTGATTCTTGCGGCAGTGATTGAATTCATTCATACCGCGACCTTACTGCACGATGATGTTGTTGATGAATCGGAATTAAGGCGCGGCAAGGATTCGGCGAATGCAGTTTGGGGCAATGCCGCCAGTGTGTTGGTAGGCGACTATTTGTATTCCAGCGCTTTTGAAATGATGGTGCGCACCAATAATATGCAGGTGATGGAAATTCTGTCCAAAACAACTACGGCTATTGCGGAAGGTGAAGTATTGCAGTTGTTAAACTGTAATAACCCGGACACCACCGAACAGAAATATTTAGAAGTCATCGCCCGTAAAACCGCTATCTTGTTCAGCGCGGCAACGCGTTTGGCGGCGGTTATCTCCGATGCCGATGAGGCAACTCAAGAGGCCTTGGCGACTTATGGTCAAGAATTAGGCGTTGCTTTTCAATTGATTGATGACGCCTTAGATTATAAAGCCAGTACCGAAGACTTAGGTAAAAACCTAGGTGATGATCTGGCGGAAGGCAAGCCCACATTACCGTTGATTTACGCCATGCAAAAAGGCAGCGTAGAACAGGCGGCGGTGATTACCGATGCCATCAAACAAGGCAGTCGCGACGCCTTTGCGGAAATTTACGAGATTGTGAAACAAACCAACGCCATCGAATATACCGAACGCTGCGCAGACGCCGCAGCGCAAAATGCCATCGACGCCTTGTCAGTACTGCCGGATTCCGATTACAAAGCGGCGTTGGAATTATTGGCGCGTTTTGCAGTGCAAAGAGATCATTAGGTTTGTTGAGATTAAGGGAACCCAAAAAGCATAGGATGGAAAAGCGCAGCGCATTCCACCATGATGATGCATAAACAACCAATTATACGTCAACGAAGCGTAAAGCCGGGAAAGCTACAATATTTAACGCTTGTATGCCTAATTCAGGCTTAAGCTGCAGTTTTACCAATTAGTGTTTAGATGGAGACCATGGGGTCATCCAACTTGATTTGATTTGATTTGCTTTAGCTGTAATTTAGTATGAACAAAATTAGGTGAATCCGTTGATAAGTGGCAGCATGGCGGATACCCTTTTATTTCAACTTTTGAAGGTAATCCGAGCTTTTTAATGATTCACAGAAAATCAAGTTGGCCGACTCCATGATTTATATCAGATTGGAAACAAAAGAAAGTCACCTTTCAATCTTTGGTTTGAAACCAATAGGGTCAGACTCGATTGATAGTCAGTATAGCCTCTATATTTTAATCATTTTACCAGTAATCAGGCTAGTTTTAGGTTGAAAGCAAAGAAAATAATATTCAATCGAGTCTGACCCCATTGGTTGATCGAGTCTGACCCCATTGGTTGAAGATCATCGTATTTAATTTGAATCTCAATACCTTTTAGTTGGGTGTCGAATTCTTTCAAAATTTGAGTTATTTTAGACTCGTTATACCCTTGCCGTCTCAACCCTTCAGCAGTGAGATTGAGTAACGGTACACTTTCTCCTGCACGCAAAAAATAATTTGAATTCGTAAAAACATAAAAATTATCCCATACTACCTTTTTCTTGAACTCAAACAGTTCTGCTAGATTAAGGACAGATTTTTCGTTTTTTGTGAAATTAATTTTTTTAACTACGGCAGTGCCAAGACCATCATTTTGCAAACTAATTAATTTTACCCCTATGAATCCAGATGATCCTAAATCTAATAAAGGACGAATATTTGCTTTTGCAATTTCATTACTCTGTGCTAATTGCTCACGAAATCGTTCTGCACTTCTATTTTCCGTATTAAACGTGATAGTCAAAGCAACGACAGCCACAATTAACGAACCAATATTTGCTCCAATTTGAAGCCATTCAACTAAGTGATTACGATTTTGTGGACTCATAACTTTCCTTTTCTAGCGCCAGCAATCATGGGAGAGTCGTGTTAGCGGCGAATCCCGTTAATGTACTTGTTAAATCGAAAGGGTCAATCGAAAGCAATCGAAAGGGCCAGAGTTAATGATTTTTCTTGGATCTACGGTTTTTTGCCTAAATTTCAATGACTCTGACTTTAATACCGCGTCCAGTGGGGACTTATCAATTTAAATCAAGCCCTTACATACTCCTCTCTTGGTTTATTCATTAATGGATATGCCTTAGGTCTTCGTTTGATAACGCGTGGCTGATTGGGGCGTATTCGTTTACCGACTTCCGTTTCAGTCATTGCCATTAATAAGGGGTAAATTAACTTCCCTAAAGCGGCGCCCGTTTTTGTTATACACAAGCCAACCGTAGTGCGCATCAGCTGAACAG
>SPJK01019416.1_pt1 | contig 22477 bp, 9 predicted proteins | sample 3741771 | NCBI WGS metagenome assembly SPJK01 (sample SAMN10925997, study PRJNA522277) | cold seep metagenome | isolation source: Elba SIP-enriched marine methane seep metagenome, extraction at timepoint T2 | place: Italy: coast of Elba, Mediterranean Sea
AATGACGGTGCGAAAATGAAGTAATAAGCAACAAAAGCTAGATCGAGTAAAGGGAGAAAGGGAAGTAAATCGCGTTCACCCAGCCGGCGACTAATGCCGGCGCTTACCCGGAGAATCACTCCAAACCGCACCAAATACATGGCTGTCAGTAACGGCCACCAGGTAGTGAGAACTATCGCAAGGATCCAGCTTACATGGGTAAACATATGGCTGAGTGCCAATGCGCCCAAGGTAATTTTGTGGCTCCAACGATAGTGACTGCCTGCACTAAGGTGGCGTCGTTTTTGGTGGTAGTAAACTCTCCAAGAAGTCTCGGGCGCTGAATGAACATGCGCTTCCGGGGCTATGATTATGCTCGTATTATCGGCTTCAGCAACCTGATTGACCAGCAGATCATCGTCTCCTGATATCAAGTGCTCATGCCGCTTGAATCCATCCGCTCGGTCAAACACACTACGGTGATAAGCCAAATTACGGCCTACCCCCATATAGGGATTCCCTGCGATGGTAAATGACAAATATTGTATGGCGGTGTAGAAAGCCTCGAAGCGAATAAATCGGTTTAACCAACCATTGCTTCGGTGGTAGGGTCCATATCCAAGTACTAGCGATTTGCCGGTGTGGAAAGGACTCTGCATGCGTCGGAGCCAGTTTTGCCCGGTTGGGCGACAATCAGCGTCCGATAAGATAAGCCATTCAAAGCGGGCCTTACTTATGCCCCTGTTCAAAGCTGCTTTTTTGCCGGGAGGAGTTTCCTCTTCCAGCTTAAGCAGCACTAAGTTCGAGTATTTTTTTTGAAAATCCAAAACAACGGCTGAAGTTTCATCTAAAGAATTATCGTCCACTACGATAACTTCAAATTCAGCGTAGTCCTGATTCAAAAAGTGCGGCAGGTTTTCTCGAAGGTTGTCAGCCTCGTTACGGGCGCAAATGATCACCGACAGCGGCAATTGCTCTTCTGCCACTTTTTCATCCCCCGGGTTGTAGGTCGCCAGCAAGCGGAAGCGAAAAAGCCAAAAAGCCACATTCACCAGCCAGCTTGCGATGAAAAGAAACAGCACTAGATCAGCTAGGCCCATAAGTTCAACCCTTAGCGTGTTTTGATGCGGTAAGCCAGGTAAAACTCATACCCCATGCCCCGAGCGGGGCCAAAGCCACCAAGGTTGAAGGAAGCCATAGCGCCCATCCGCAAGGTGTCGCCTTCCGTAAAACCACCTTTAAGTAGGTACCCGAGTTGAATAGCGAGGGTTTGGCTCAAGCTAAAATGAGCGCCTGCCCAAAATGCCTCTGGGCGTTCAATTAAAAAACCAACCTGCCCATCTACAACATTGGCCCCAGCAAAATTCACCCACAACGATGGTTCTATCACCAAAGCCGCACCGGCAGCTCTGTACCCAATAGTAACATTACCATGAAACGCCCGCTTCAAGTTTCCTGCTGGTTGCGTTTCTCTCAAGCTCAAATCACTTTGCAACAATTGATTGGCTGCTAAGCCCGCATAAAAGAAACTGCCATCTTCCGGTCCGGTAGGAGTTGATGCATAAAACAAACCGGCGCCAACATTAGGAATGAACTCGTTGACTTCTCCAATGGGCCGCAATGGATCATCTTCATCCCGAACTACAATATCAGCCCCGTCCACAAAAATGTGGCTCATCGATGCCATCAAGCCCAGCGACAGTTGTTGGTGTTTACGAGCTCCGCTGCGCCTGCGTTTCGGTCCTCCAATCTTATACGCATAAGTCAGCGCTAAAATATTATTCTTGATCGGCGTGATCTGGTCTAATAAAAAGAAGGCTCCCAAGCTTGTCTTCTGTTTCAAGAAGGGGTACTGCCCATAAATAGCCGTTGTCTGAGGAGCATCTTCAAACCCCACCCATTCCTGTCGGTGGCTTGCCCCTACTTCCCAATAATCTTCAAAAGCCGTCATGGCCGGGTTCCACATAAAATTCGTATTCCCAAAGGGACTACGTTGCGGCAACTGCTGTGCAGCGAGCGAACTCATCGCGAACACCAGCAAGCTGAACAGGAAGTATACTTTTACGTTCTTCATTACTCGCGGATTATGGTGAGAGTTTGCTGTACCGCTCCTTGCCGGAAGGCCAATACATAAAAATAATTGCCGGCAGGCAAGGGCTCGTCTTCATACCTGCCATCGAAACGCTCTTCATCGGATTGATAGTTGAGCTTATTATAGACGAGGTTACCCCAGCGGTTATAAACCTTCAGACTATTGGTACCAAACTTGCTGATATTGCCAAACTCCAACACATCATTTAAACCATCGCCGTTGGGCGTAATTAGGTTGACGGCTAAGATGGACGCTACCGGGTTGTTGGCAACGAGAACGGTTACCTCGTCCTCCGTAACACAGCCATTGATATCAATAATGCGAACTTGATAGGTTGAACTATCTTCCGGGCTTACCATAGGATTGGGTATTTCCGGGTCACTAACGGGGTATCTATTGTCTTCCCATAAATAGAAGACGCCTCCTTTGGCATCCAATTGCGCCATATCTCCTGGTGCTACGCAGGTATCAAGTCCGGCCGTAGCCGTTATCTCATAAACCAATATGGGAACCTCAATCACTTCTTCGCCACAAGCATTACTTACCATGACCTGATAGGTAATACTCGTATCAGGTGTAGCCAGAGGGTCAGCCACATCCGTTGCACTAAGCCCGGCCGTAGTTCCAATCCATTCATAGCTTACGCCACCACTGACCATTAACTGGAGGCTATCTCCTGGGCACAGCTCTAATTCATCTGTCTCCAGCATGGCCTCTACTTCATCCGTGATCACCACTTCGACTGTATCACTCACCGAGCACTCGGCTGCATTGCTAACGGTTAGGCTGTAGGCACCTTCCTCCGTCACTACTAACGTATCAGTGGTAGCCCCTGTCGACCATTCATAATTCCCTACCGCCTCAGGCCGAATCACTAACTCCTCTGCTACGCAAAAACGTAGCGTGTCTGGCAAATCCAATTGTGGTGCATCCGGTGCAATTATCGTTAGCTCGTCTTCGACTTGGCAATTCCCTCCATCTGATACTTCTACTGCATAGGTTCCAGCTGGGAGGTTTTCAAATTCTCCGGTAGCTGATATCTGCTCCCCTAATTGATAGGCGTAGGGAGGGGTTCCGCCCGAAACCGAAATCGTTGCCGAACCTGTTGGTGTATTGCAATCTGTTTCAGTCGTTCCAATATTATCGATTATCAAAGGTCCATCCGGCTCTTCGATATCCAGGTCGAACAGAAACGCATCGTTACCATCAAGGTCTACCAGCGTGAGCTGATAAGTTCCTGGCGCCAAGCCTTCCTGCATATATCCAGTGGCTGTAAAATCATTGGGGCCTAGCCAATTCAGTACGTAATCAGCGGTATCAACATCAAGGCTCACTTGCGCAAAACCATCTACTTCACCAAAGCAACTAACGTCTTCCGCCGTAACGCTAAAGCCTAATGGCGCAGCAATCGAAATGCGGCCCGTATCCTGCGCTAGTGCCACTGGTTCGAAGATACCCGGTTCGTTTGTCGCTTTGAATAATTGAATCTCCAGCGGGTTATCCGTAATAGGAAGGGTCGTCGTTTCACCGGGGTCACCTACCGCAGAAAAAGTAAATACGGCAATAGTTGTTCCGTCGGCAAGGGTGCGTCCATTCCCGGTATTGTCAAACCAACTAATACGCAGCTCTCCAGCCGAAGCTTGAAAGTCGCCTACGGCCAACAAGGACAACGCATCTAGTTGAAAATCTTGATATGTAGCTATTGAGACATCCCAATTGATGGAAAATTGAATGCTGACAATGCTGTCGAAATCAGCCACGGTGAGTGGCATTTGAACGATCTCGCCATTAGCTACTGTTTCTTCAGGAAGGGAAAAATGGAGCGTTTGCCCCCATAATGGAATGGTAATAAGCCCGGCCAACAGGCTCCACAAAGCTCTCTTCATCGTTTTTGGGTTGTGTAGTTGAGCGTAAGTTACGCCTTTTCTCATCGCTCTTCAAAGGGCTGGAAGTGAGCGGAGCCCGGATATAACATCCGAGCTCCGGCTCTATTTTCATTACTCCCGTTTCTTACTAATCAATCACGATCATACTGCGGGTGGCTGTTTGCAAGCCTGCCGTCAGTGTGTAGTGATAAACACCTGCTGCTAATGGACGGTCTACAAGAACCGTTTGGAAGCCAGCGCCATAGTCACCATTGATCGTTACTACTTCTTTGCCCAGGGCGTCGCGAATAACCAGACTTGCCTGACCTGCTTCCGGCAAGTGGAAGCTAATGATCGTTTCACCCTTGTATGGGTTCGGCGTATTCTGATACAATTCGAAGACACTACCTAAAACATCATCGGTATCTACTGTCGTGTTGAAGCTGATCACTGGGTCAAGCGGTTGCTCGGCCGACGTGTAAGCTTCTGGCAACATTTCCTCTGGATTCAATCGTAGAATCGGAGTCCAGTCTGTAATGTCTTCCAATGCACGGAAACGAATGCCGTACAGTACTTGTGAGCTTTCGGCAGTATGACCTTCGCCATCCAAGCTAAACCAGCTAAGACGGAGCGCCCCTGCTTCTGCGTTATTCGTGCCGGCTACTACCGTGTTGAACGGAGCTGCACCAGCCTCTTCAAACTCAATGAACTCAACTTTCGATGGATCAAACAGCATCCCAAACTGGTAGCTGACGACATCGGCAAAGTTCGGACTGCGGAAGTATAGTGTAACTTCTTCGCCTGCCGACACCTCTGCATTCGGTGCCTGGAATTCCAATTGCTCATTGTTGCGGTCATCTCCGCCGCCAAACATATCAGGGTTCGATTCACCAAGGATGTCACCTACTTTCACCCCAACGAAATCTGCTGTTTCGTTTTGCATCACCATCATGGTGTTGGTGTTGGCGTAGGGGAAAACATTGTAAGCATCAAAGTCCTCAGGCATCTCGCTATCACCTGATACAAACACCCATGACGGGCAATTGGCAAAGGCTTCATCCGCGCCAATGATCAAGCGCTGAATCAAGAATAGATCAAGTGTTGTGAAGGCATCATTACAGTTAGCATCACCAGCAACTACTTGGTAAGGAGAAACAATCTGAGGTGGCTCCATACCCAATAGGAAGCGCTGTCCGATGAACAAGGCATAGGTCGACAAGCCATTTTCTGGCTCTGTATCCTTAGCAACACTGATGGTGTATTCATTACCTAACTCCAATTCAGGAACCGTGTATTGCCCGGTTTCAGTCGTCATCATGGTTTCATCCATATTCGGGCCGACAATTGATACGGCCGCTTCCATGATACCATCACCCCAATAGGTTTCGATTCCACCGGCAACCGACCCCATGTTAGAGATCGATACCGTACCTGGAGATAGCGTGTATGGTACCACCGTCGGTACGAAGTCAACCATGGAGCCAACTTCAATTGGCAATGGAGAAACTGTGAACTCGATGTCCGTTTCTTCCCCAATCGAACCAAGCAGCTCTACATTCAGGTAGAACAGTGGCGTATTCGAGCCAAGATTCACCGTTTCGCCACTATTGTTATAGTAACTGAAGGTCAAGTTGCCCGCATTAAATTGTGGCGCGATCAGGCCTGGTGTGACACCAGTCACTACTCCGACCTCCTCATCTTCCACAACAAATGAACCTGCCAAAGAGATCAGGTTATTCAGGTTATGGACATACACTGGAACTTGTGCCGTACTACCAGGGCCGCCACTTCCATTACCAACATCTAATAACGCGTAGCTGCCATCCGTTACTACTGCTACTGTGGTACAGTAGGTGTCAGATCCACATGGCCCGCTTACCGTCAGGCAAACATCGTAGGTACCTGATTGTGCATAGTTGTGAACAGGATTAGCTGCATTGCTCGATGTGCCGTCGCCGAAGCTCCAGCTGTAATTACCGCTACTCGATTGGTTGATGAAGTAAGCAGTTAGGCCATCAGTCTCCACCGTATAGTAAGCATCCAAGCTACCCCACGGCCCTCCTGGGAGGTGAACGATCGCATAACCCGTACAGCCATTCGCGTCGACTACCTGCACATTGTATGTACCAGCACTCAAGCCGGTAATCATATAGTTTGGTGCATTGGCTGTCGCCGAGCCATTATCAGGTCCATTCCAGCTTACACTATAGGGAGCCTGGCCACCTTGCATCAAGATTCCAATCGTACCGGTGGTATAGCATCCTGTTGGCACAGTAGTGATGTCTAAACCAAGTCCATTTGGCGAGTTATCGATGTAAACAGTCGCCGCTTCTTCACAACCATTCTCATCTGTCACCCGCACGTAGTAACTACCACTTGCCAAGTTCGTGATGGTATAGTTGTTTTGAATAGTATTCCACTCTCCTAGTGGCGTATTGCCGCTATACCAGGCAATGGTATACTGCGGTGCTCCACCACTTATATAGATGCCGATAGTACCCAAATCACCACACGAGCCATCAACTGGATAGAAGTCGACATTCAAGTCATCAATCGTATTGCTTACGATTACAATCTGTACATCAACACATCCAGAGCCATCTATCACTTTCACGATATAGATGCCGGAAGGTACTTCGGTAATATCCCACCAAGGGTTATCCGTTGTATGGGTTCCTGAGGTTGGGCCAGACCAAATAATGGTGTACGGGCCTACACCTCCGTAGAAATCCATCCAGATGTTACTAAAGGCCCCACATCCGTTATTACCAACGGTATGGATGACTTCAAAGTCGGTTGGCCCACTTTCAACGGTAACATCTTCCCATTCCACACATCCGTTCGCATCGGTAACGGTTACATGGTAGGTATCTCCTGGCAAGCAAATGATTTCATATACAGACTCATATGTTACCACTTCCCCCCATACATCACCTTCCCAGGCAATGGTATAAGGAGGCGTACCGTTTTGCATGCTTACTTGAATCGTGGCATTGTCGCCACAATCACCATCATTGCCGGTGAAGGTTACATCAAAGTCTCCTTGTTCAACGGATGTCGTTGTGCCGTTTGAACAACCATTGATGTCTTCCACGGTAATGATATAGCTGCCGCCTGGTAAATCCTGAATCTGGTAGTAACTACCGTTTACCGTTGCCGAACCAGCCACAGGGCCACTCCAAACCAGGTAATACGGCGCTGTACCGCCATTGATCCAAACATCGATGGTCGCTAAAGCATCACATGGTGCATCGTTCGGCACCGCATTGACATACACGTTGCCTTGGTTGTTGTCGAGAACAACTGTAGTAGCATCGTCACAAGAGCCACTGACTACACTGATCACATAAGTGCCACTTGGCAGGTTCGAAATAGTGTAGGTATTTCCATTAACTGTTTGGCTGCCCGAAACAGGGCCACTCCAACTCAAGCTATATGGCGTTACGCCACCACTAATCGACACAACAATATGACCATTTGCTCCACAGTCACCATTGTAAGGCGTAGCATATACTGCCAGATCATCTTCTGTATTATTTACATAAGCTATCGTGGAGTCTGAGCAGTTCCCGCTGTTAGCGGTAATGGTATAATTTCCAGAAGGAAGATTCTGGATCGTGTAAGACGAACCATTGATCGTTACGCTACCATTAACCGGGCCGTTCCAACTGATTGTCACTTGCGATTCACCGCCAGTCACATTCACCAAAATCGAGCCGTATTGTCCACAGTCACCACTGTATGGTGTGGCGTAGACTGCTAAATCATCCTCCGTATTACTCACATAAACCGTAGTGGAATCACTACAATCTCCACTCGTTGCTGTGATAGTATAGCTGCCAGAAGGCAGGTTAGGAATCGTATAGGATGACCCACCAACTGTCGTACTACCACTCACAGGGCCTGTCCAGCTGATCGTCACTTCTGACTCGCCGCCAGAGACATTTACTACAATTGAGCCGTATTGCCCGCAATCACCATTGTAAGGCGTGGCATTGACATAGAGGTCATTCTCGGTATTCGTTACTGTAGCAATTACTACATCACTGCAACCATTGGCGTCCGTTACTGAAACCGTGTAGCTTCCGCTCGGAAGGTTCGGGATCGTATAAAGGTTGCTATTGTTGGTTACACTTCCTGAAACAGGGCCCGTCCAAGTAATCTGATATGGGCCCGTACCATCGGTGACATTCACGTCGATGTATCCATACTGACCGCAATCACCATTGAAAGGCTCTGCCCAAATCGCCAGCTCATTCGGTGAGCTGTAGAGTGTAGTAGTAGCCGAGGTGGTACACCCATTGGCATCCGTTACTGTTACTGTATAGGACCCATTAGGTAAGTTTGGAATCTCCAGGTACTGTGCACCAGTATTTGTTGAACCATTGCTTGGCCCTATCCAGCTCACTGTATAGTTTGGTGAGCCCCCGTTGATCTGCACAGCTAAACGACCATATGAGCCACAAATCCCCGGAAGAGGATTAACATAAACGCTCAAATCATCTTCCAGCATACTGACCTGCACGGTCGTCTGATCATCACATCCGTTCACATCGGTTGCAGTCAGTGTGTACATGCCAGGTGCTAAATCAGGGATAGTAAATGGCGTATTCCCAATTACTGTTGACCCACTTTCAGGTCCCGTCCAACTTAAGGTATAGTTCGGGGTGCCACCTTGAGCTTGAACGGTAATCGAAGCCGTTTGGAGACAAGTTCCTGTATTGCCATAGGCGACCAGGTTCACATCTCCTTCTGAGTTCGTTATCGTTACTACTTCTGTTTCGGCACAGCCATTACTGTCGATTAACACCAAGGTATAAGTACCTGATGGTAGGTTGGGAATATTGTATACCCCACCTGCCAATACTACAGAACCATTCTGCGGACCACTCCAACTCAAGGTATAGTCTGGTGTGCCGCCAATGATACTCACCTGAATACTACCTGGGCCCTCACAGATCCCGTTATATGGGACTGCCGTAAACAGATCAATTGGGGCAGGGTAAATAATTATTCCCTGTTCCATATCCATACAGCCATTCGCATCGACCACGGTCACCTTGTAGGTACCCGGAGGCAGATCCATGATCTCGTAGCCATCTGTATAGGTAGTTGCAGAACCGTTCTCGGTTCCCGTCCAGGTAACGGTGTAAGGAGGTGTACCACCGATGATGTCTACCCAAATGGTGTTGTATTGACCACATTCGTTGTAGATCAAGGCGGTGATAATCTCTACTTCGCCGCCGCTATTATCAATGACAACGGTCTCCGTCTCGGTACAGCCATTGGCATCCGTCAAGGTAATGACATAAGTACCACCCGGCAGGTTATCCAAAACATGTACACCGCCCATCGTATAGGTTTGTGTACCACTAACCGGGCCGTTCCAGCTGACTACATAGTTCGGAGTGCCACCGGTAATATTCAATTGAATACTTCCCGTTTCACCACAAATACCATTGTACGGCACTGCCGAGAATAAATCAACCGGTGAAGGATAGATAATGATACCTTGCTCCATCACCATACAACCATTCGCATCCACTACCGTCACCTTATAGGTTCCCGGAGGTAGATCCATGATCTCATAACCATTGGTGTAGGTAGTTGCAGAACCATTCTGAGTTCCTGTCCAGGTAACTGTATATGGTCCTGTACCGCCAATAATATCTACCCAAAGTGTGTTGTATTGGCCACAGATATTATAGATCAAGGCTACGTTAATCTGTAGATCGCCATCGGAATTATTAACCGTTCTGACGAAAGTCAGCGTACAACCATTCGCATCTGTCACCACGATAGTATAGGTGCCAGAAGGTAGATTAGGGATGGTGTACCAGTTATCAGCTGTATTGACTGAGCCATTCACTGGGCCCGTCCAGCTAATAGTATAGTATGGTGTTCCTTGCGTTACATCAACTTGAATAGATCCAGTATTCCCACAGTCACCATTGTAAACGGTTACAATGGCTTCTAATTCATTCGTGCTATTTACTGTTACCGAGCTGGAGTTAGAACACCCATTCGCATCCGTCACCACAACATTGTAGGTTCCTGGAGGCGTATTTGGTATTTGATAGACATTGCTAAAACTCGTGGCACTTCCTGAAATTGGGCCCGTCCAGGATATGAGGTATGGCGCCGAACCATTAGAGATGTAGACACCAATGTTTCCATATTGACCACAAATCGCATCGTTTCCTACCAGACTTACATCTAAGTTACTGCCGACATTACTGATACTCACGTAAGTTGTTTCGGAGCAACCATTATTATCCGATACGTAAATGCTATAATTACCACTTGTCAAATCAGGCAAGTTCACCACATTATTATTAGAGGTCGTGTTGCCTGATTCAGGGCCGGTCCAGAATACTTCATAAGGTCCTGTACCGCCACTAATAGTCAACAGAATAGCGCCTCCCTCTGCACAATTGGCCTCTGTGACCGATGTTTGCAGGTAAAGGTTTCCTTCTGAAGAAGATACCGTCGTCACCGCATAGTCGGTGCATCCGTTGTAGTCGGTAACACTGACATTGTAAGTACCCGCTGGCAAATTCGGAATATTTACCCCATTGGTATTCGTAGTCGTATTGCCGTTTGCTGGCCCTGTCCACGAAACTGAATACGGTGGTGAACCACCATTGATACTCACCCAGATCGATCCTGGCTGACCACAAATTCCTGCTTCAGGGTTAAGGCTTACATCCAGGTCGCCATTACAATTAATGTAGACCGTATGGGTACTGCTACAACCACTGTAGTCGGTAATAATAACAGTATAAGTTCCACAGGGAAGGTTGGGAATATCCAAACCATTATTATCGGTTGTGAGCCATCCCGATACTGGGCCGATCCACTCAATAGTATAGCCCGGTGTGCCATTATAAATATCGATCCAGATGGCGCCATTTTGCCCACAATCTCCATCCAATGGGATAACCTGGGTATTCAATCCACCTTGTTCGCCATTGTAGATTGATATGGTACCATGGTCGGTACAGCCCGCATCATCCGTTACGGTCACCGTATAGCTTCCGCTTGGAAGGTTAGGGATGTCGTAATATTCATTATTGCTATAGGCCGAGCCACTAACCGGCCCTGACCAACTTATATGGTAGGGGGGCCAACCGTTGCCGATGTGAACCGAGATGCTCCCATATTCGCCACAGATTCCATTATTAGCGGTAAGGTCGATCGATAAGTTCTGATCGGGAACCACCACTGTTTGTGTGACAGCACACCAGTTTTCATCTTCGACGGTTACTTCGTAAACACCGCCTGGAAGATTGATCACATTGAAGCTTGACGCATACACTGTAGCGCCTCCTGTTACCGGACCATTTACCCATACATTGTACGGAGCATCACCGTTGTAGGTGTCAATATGGATAGCGCCATACGCCCCACAATTGGCTGGCGACACTGTATAGTTCCAGGTGAAATTGCCACTACTGTGTTCGATCGTCACATATTGCGAAACAGAACATCCAGAGGCATCAGTAATGTGTATCGTATAGTCCCCAGCAGCCAGGTTGGTGATATTAAACTCGTTATAATTCACCGTGAAGGTTCCACTAGTAGGTCCATTCACGTATACCGTGTACGGACCATTACCATTGTTGATCCAGACTTCGATATAGCCATGATCCATACAAACAGCGTCGTGCGGCACCATATTTGCCGACAGGTTGCTACCACCTAGAATGGTGACCGTACCTGTAACCGAACAGCCATAATAATCTGTTTTCGTAACCGTATAAGTTCCCGGAGGAAGGTTATAGATGGTGCAGCTATTTGCGCCTGTTGCGAAACTTCCGCTTACTGGCCCGTAGTACGAAATATGATAGTTAGGAGAACCGCCATAAGTAGAAATGGTAATAGAACCACTCGACTGTCCACAACCGCTAGAAGTAGAAGTCAATTGTCCGAGGTGAAAATCACAGGCATCTGAGCAATCTACTTCCAAGGTATACGGGCTAACCGCACCGTTATATCCATCTACTACTATATAATAAGTGCCTGGTTGTAAGTATTCGGATATGTATTCGCTGTTGGTGCCTGGGTGCTGGCTGTACTCAATGCAGTCACCACGATCACAAGAGCGAAGTAAGAATAATTCCAGGTTGGCATTCAATCCAGAGAGCGAGATTTCTACTGGCCCTGCTTCCGTCACAGTAAACGTGTGTACTTTTTCCGGGCCATTATTCTCTACATTTAAGACGTTGCCGTCGCAGCCATAGAGCGACACATCATCGCTTCCATCCACATTATTGCCGTAATAAGGTACGCCACATTCAAGGGAAACAGCATCACCACAATACAAGTAACCACAACTTACCTCTAAGCGGAATGCGCCGGCCGAGTTCGCGTATTGTCCGTCAATAACAATATAGTAAGTCCCGATAGGGGCATCTTCGTAGACAATCCCTTCGTTATTCGTTGCATTATTACTGGTGGTACTTGACCGGAGGCAGGTGAGTTGGCTACAGTTGTCCGCCAGCAAGAATAGGTCAAGATCCATATTGGGTGTCAGAATCTCCAATCCAATCTGCAAATCACCAACTGAAGTCTTATTGAGCACGTATACTCGATCTGGTCCTTGGAAATTTTGTGATGAACAGCCTGGGTACTGCAAGATGTTATTCCCGGCACCTACTGTTGTTTCGTAGGCCAAGAAGTCACCACAATGCACAGGAACCGCCTCTGCACACCAGCTAGATGTGCCACCACATGGCCCGGAATAATATGTGGCAACGCCCGCCGCATTCGCTTCACACGGATTTGGATAAGTCACACCATTACATCCACAGACCGGGTCGTATACTGCCGTACAAACGGCATCCCAGTTCATTTGCCCTGGATCAACGCAGCCATCATTACAGCTCCCTTGTGTGTACATGGTAATACCGCTAGCTTCGGCAATACATGCGTTCGCATAGGTCACGCCATTACATCCACATACCGGGTCATAAATGGCTGGGCAATCAACGGTAATCACACCACTATTGACATCCATTGTAGTAGAGCTACTAGTCATCACATATTGTGGATCATAACAGCTATTCGTACCACAGGGCCCGGGAGTTGTACTCAACACACCTGCTGCATCAGCTACACATTCATTTGGATAGGTAATTCCATTACATCCACAGACTGGATCGTAGATAAGTGTACATACTGCGTCGCTATCGATCTGATAAGGGTCGATGCAATCATCGGCAAAACAGGTGCCGGAGGTATAATCGTAAACACCTGCAGCTTCCGCATAACAGGAGTTGAGGTAGGTCACACCATTCGAACCACATACCGGATCAACAATCGAAGGGCACGGGCCACTTACTACACCGTCATTGCTGTTGGTATTAATATAATACATGGTCCCTGGCTGGATAGACTTCGCATTCATGTTCACATCTATCGCCATGATGTCTGTCACTTCAAACCAAAGCGTATCTGGCAACCCTTCGCTCTGTAGGTCGCTAAAGTTGATGACAAATTTCCCGAGTTGGCCAAAGCCGGCGACATCGGTTTGGTTTGTTCGAACTATGGTAATTTCCGCCCGTCCGGCGTTAGGGTCATTCTCGATAAAGGTGACTGGCAGTGCGCCATCTTGGCTAAACAACCCTTCTCCTTCAGAGGCAAATAACAGGCCGTCTTCCGTAATAGCATTGGCAGGATATTCCAACACAAACGTTAGTCCATAAACCGCATCAAAGCTACTATCGTCATCACCTATTGTCGCTACTAATGCTGCCTCACCGTTTGGCACGGCTAATATTTCCTCTTGGTGGAAGGTTAAAGGAGGTGCACTATTAGCGATTGAATTAGGTTGATATGGATCAGCTGAGGCCGTCCCATGGTTCAACCGGAAGTTATTCCGAATCACACTGGCATCATCCATATTAATCAGCCCGTCGCCATTGGCATCGGCATAAGCATAGTTCATGCTGCCAGGGAAGTCTTCCGCCCAGGCATTGCCCATCGGCTGTGCTTCCCATTCTGTATTTGCATCCGGTCGGGTCGGGCCGTTGGATTGAAATCCAACACCCCAATACAACCAATCGACACCGTTCACGATGCCGTTGTTGTTTACGTCGCCAGGCCAGATCATCTGGGCAGACAACAAACCGGGGGTCAGACAGAATAGAGAGAGCAAAAGAATTGAGAGGGTAGAGTATTGTTTCATAGTCTTCAACTTTCGATATGCGAACGCTAAATTAGACTGCCTGCCCGCCAATAAGTAACACATTTGCGGAAGGCAAGAGTCGGTCTTTAAAAATTAAGAGCAACAGTAGGAACAGGATTCTTATCGCTAACGAGCAAGACCTGAACTGGGGTTACCCATGAACTTTTGCAGATAGATATTGTAAAGGAGGTTTGCTGACTAGTAGAGGCGTCTACTATGTCAACAAGAGGTAGGTTTGAAGGATTAGACCGTAAAAATACAAAAAAAAGCAAGGCGAACTTCAAATGTGACAATGCAAATTGGCCTTATTTTTACGTCTGGCTTGTTTTACGGAGCAAGTCGATCTTTGTTGTGTTTTAGACGAGAAATATATTCCAAGTCACCAATAAAGCCAAATGCAAACCGGTCCTTGCATGAAATTTCTTCTGCAAGGACCGGTTTGAGTCTACAATTACGTTAGTTCTCGCCTTAGTAGCGGGCCGTATGCAGAATATATTCTAATTGTTGCATGATGTCCCGCTTATCCGTTCCTGGAGCATGAACAAACGCATCTATAAATAAGAGGTCGCGCTTCTGTGGATCGTGAATTAAATAGCTCACGAATGCTCCTCCCATGTAGTCATTAACAATGTCCCACACCCCCCTTGCTTCAATAGCATAGTCGCCGTTGACATTCGTTATATCCACAAACATGGGAAGGTCCACATCATTGATCCGCATATACGTATCGGGGATGGCAGATGAAATATAGGCACGTCCTATGGAATCCCGAATCGACTTGATTCCTTCATAGGTCAATTGCTTCTGGTCGGTGTAGGGTATACGTTGGAGCAGGATATTACTACTCACCTCTGATGTTTCTCGTCGCAGCCAAATAATCGAATCAGAATTTATGGCAGCAAAGTATTCCTCCGGGATACGAATGTCTACGTCCATTTTAGCTCGGACATCTTCTGATAAGGTTCGGTTTTCTCCGCTGAAATAGGCCGTAGCCTCTATCATCTCTTCATCTGACTTATGCAAGCGCTTGGCCACAGCCTGATAACTTCCAATTAAGCCTTCTTCAAGCTTTTCTTCCGACATAGCGTACACATAGATCAGCAACTGGCCTTTGGCCCACTTGTTTTGCCCAATCGTTGTGCCATATCCTTTATCGGTAAGAGCTGCTCGGATTTTCTCTTCACCAAGATCTTCGCGTATCATCGCAGCCGTTTCCGAATAGCGGTCACTGAGGTCCGCAATAATCAGGTAATGTCGCAACTCTTTACGCAGTGGGTCACGACGCAGATCTTCCATACTAAATTGCCGTACATCAAAGATTGGTTCCGGCTGCGGCAAGATCGGGTAAGGAGCCATGTAGTAATACTTGACCGTGTCTCCCATCGGCCCGCCCCATAAGGTACTATCGGCAATTACGTTCAACTGGTTGATCCGCCCAAAGGCTATCGGATCGTTACTAAGTTGTTGCACTGCTTCTGGGCCACAAGCGCTAAAAGTTCCTAGTATGCCAAGCACCGCTACCAACTGGCAAAGTTTTCTATATAGACTCATACGGATTACTTATTTATCTCGCAGCTCAATACTGCTACTACTTAGATGTTCCTCCCCAATTTTTTGGTGTATTCATCACGTTAAGAGGAACACTCATGTTACTCGAAATTAGAATAAAAATAAGAAGGGGGATGGTTCCTTGTTCAGCAACCATCCCCCTTTTATTTTTTCCGTTCTGGCTTACAACAAGCTGGCAATTACATTTTCTTCGGTAATCCCCTCTGCTTCCGCCTTGTAATTGCGCACAATGCGGTGGCGTAAGACATAATTGGCGATAGCCTGTACATCTTCGATATCCGGAGAATACTTGCCGCTGATAGCCGCATGGCATTTCGCCCCTAAGACCAAGTATTGTGACGCCCGTGGGCCAGCGCCCCAGGCGATATACTCATCAACACGATCGGTTGAACGCGACGTTCCCGGGCGTGTTTTGGTAGCCAGGCCAACTGCATATTCCAGTACATTATCGGCTACGGGAATCTTGCGCACCAATTCCTGGAAATTCAGGATATCCTGTGCTGTCAGTACATGCTCAAGGTTCAGGTTGCGCAAACCCGTCGTACCTTTTACTACGGCAATCTCCTCTTCATATGATGGGTAATCCAAGGTGATGTTAAACATAAAACGGTCGAGCTGCGCTTCCGGCAGCGGGTAAGTACCTTCTTGCTCAATGGGGTTCTGCGTCGCGAGTACGAAGAACGGACTAGGTAGCACATGGCGCTCACCACTAACCGTTACCGACCGTTCCTGCATCGCCTCCAATAGCGCTGCTTGCGTTTTCGGCGGCGTCCGGTTGATCTCATCCGCCAATACAATATTGGCAAACAATGGTCCTCGGTTGAATTTAAAGTGACGATCCTCATCCAGAATTTCCGAACCGGTGATATCGCTCGGCATCAAGTCAGGCGTAAATTGGATACGCTTGAAATCCAAATCTAACACTTCAGAGATCGTGCTCACTAAAAGCGTCTTTGCTAAGCCCGGCACTCCAACCAAAAGGCTGTGCCCATTACTAAACAATGAAATAATTACACCTTTGACCACCTCGTCCTGTCCAACGATTACTTTACCTATTTCGGCCTTCAAGGTTTGGTAGGACTCGGCGAGCGCATCAACCGCTTCCACATCTGACTTATATGTTGCCATGGGGTATCTGGATTTTGTATTTGGTACTAAGTACAAGGTACCTTGTACACTAACAGCGCTGTAAGCACTATGTTCTAAGGACGCGCAAGTTGCTAAATTTATCAGGATTTTTCAAATGCCTTGCTGCACAGTATACGCAGCTCGCAGCCTTTTGTTTATTGCCTGTTCACCACCACTTCCCTTAGTTAGGACACAGCCACTCTTCATCTGCCAACTCATATCGCTCAGCGGCATACTTATAGTGCCACCATTCGGTGCGAATATGAGCCATCCCGTGCTGAGCCATCACCGTTTTCAATTTTTGACGATTCGCCAAGACATTTTCCGGATGAGCCTGGTATGTATGGTTGGCCTCCGGGCCAAAGAAATCGAATGTCGTTCCCATATCGAGCTCTTGTCCGGTTGCATCTACAATCGTTAAATCAACAGCTCCCCCGCGGTTGTGTACGGACCCCTTGGCAGGGTCGGCCACATAACCGGGCTCAGGCACGATCTCCCAAAGTTTCCACTGCACATCACGTGGCCGATAGCAATCAAATAATTTAAGTCCCAGGCCTTCCCGCTGCAATTCCTGGTGCACCGCAACAACTGCGAGTGCTACCTTGGGTCGCAAGAAGCAACGCGGGCAAGCATACATGACCTGCTCTACAAAATTATCGGTAGTGGCATACTTCAGGTCTAATCGTATTGTGCTATCCAGCCTGGTCACTTCAGTCCACTCGCTGGTATCATAATCTGGTGGAGGTAATGCTGGAGCAATTTGGCCAATTGTCCCTTTGTTCTCAAAAGGCACAATGGTGTCGGGGATGTTAATCTCAGGATAATCTGCCAATGGCGGCTCTGCACGCCGGCAAGCCAATAGGCAAATGATCAACAGGCTGTAAAAAACAACCATTTTGCCGTTTCGGCTAATCGCTTTCTGTTTCTCCTTCCAGGCCATCGGAAATACCTATTTTTGCGCTCTAAGATAACCAACTGCTACTTGACCAATCCATTTCATAGCGATCGCTGGCTGTATGTTGTTTTGGCACTGGTGTTTTTCCCGGCCTTTCTCATCAATTTGGGCTTACTTCCATTGATCGATGATGAAGGGATTCGCGCCCTCGTTGGAATGGAAATGGCGTGGCGGGAGAATTATATCACCCCCACGCTACATGGTGCTTACTACTACAATAAACCTCCATTGTGGAATTGGGTCTTACTCTCCTCCTTTTGGTTATTCGGTGAAGTAACAGAGTTTAGCGTTCGTTTCCCCTCTGTGATCATGCTGATGGGTTTTGCTGCTACTGTCTACTACTTCTGCCGTAAGCACTTTTCGCAACCTATCGCTTTTTTGAATACACTCATCCTGCTGTGTACAGGGCGAATGCTGTTCTGGGAGTCAATGCTGGGGCTTATCGACATTGCCTTTAGTTGGGTGATCTTTACGCTGTTTATGGTCATTTACCATGAAGGAGAAAAGAAACGATGGTGGCGACTATTCCTTCTATCCTATATTTTGATGGCAATTGCCTTCTTACTTAAGGGCTTACCCGCTATCGTTTTCCAAGGCCTCACCTTGCTCACCTATTTGACCTACAAAAGACAATGGTGGCGCTTGTTTGGCCTACCTCATATTATCAGCGGATTAGTAGGTGTGCTGCTGATCGGTGTCTATTACGCTACTTATCATCAATACAATGACCTCGGCCAGGTATTCACCAAGCTCTTTACTGAATCGAGCAAACGCACAGTAGCTGCTCATTCGTTTGGTGACACTCTTTTGCACATTGTCGGCTTCCCGCTGGAAGTTTTGTACCATTTTCTTCCCTGGACCTTATTGGTTTTCTTGTTACTAAAGAAAGGCGCCTGGCAGCGAATTTGCCAGCATCACTTTGTTCAGTATTGCCTATGGGTCTTCCTGGCGAATAGCATTATTTACTGGCTGTCACCCAATTTTTATCCTCGATACATCCTAATGCTAACGCCACTGCTATTCATTGCATTCTTATCCGTATATGAATGGCACCAAGCGGAGAAGAGTCGCGTATTTGAAGTAATTCGCATAGGCCTCGGCTGCCTATTGATCTTGATTACATTGGGTTGGTTAGCACCTATTTTCCTCGAACGGTCTGCAACGATCCCTGGTCGTGTTTGGAAATCGCTCGTAGTGTTTGGCGCTATCGGTAGTCTTAGCTGGGCCTACTGGAAACAACCCGCCAGGCATCTCTGGATATTTGCATTGGCCATGCTAGTATTCCGTATAGGTTTCAATTGGTTTGTATTGCCAGATCGAAGTGCCAATGATTTTGGCGAAGAGGTAAAAGCAACCTCTATCGAAGTGGGCAAGCGTTGGTCGGATCGTCCGCTTACTGTTTTCCATGAAACGCTAATGCAACCGGCCAATTCCTTTTACCTCGAAAGAGCTCAGGATGGTATTATCCCCCGCGACAGCACCTTTCAGCTGGGCAAGCACTACATCTTTAGCCCCGATCAATATGATCCCGTCTTATTTACACCGCTGGTCGACTCTTTTTACGTTCGCCATGGAGGAAATAAGGTTTTCTATATTGGCCCCTTGCAAAGTGACGACCCTGCTGTTATTGAAGAACACACTTTAATTGACGCTCCAAGCCTTTAGGTCGAAAACACCAAGAGCATGCAACCGAAGCTTTCCGTCGTTGTGACGGTGTATAACGAAGAGGAGAACATCCACCCATTAGCCACTGCCATTGCCGGTGCTTTGGAGGGCATTGACTACGAGTTGGTCTATGTCGACGATGGTTCAACTGATGGCACACTAGCAGAGCTCAAAAGGCTCGATAATCCAAGATTGGTAGTCGTCGAATTTCGTCGCAACTACGGGCAAAGCGCAGCTTTAATGGCTGGTATCGATGTGGCACGTGGTGAATTCATTGCCACAATGGACGGCGACCTGCAAAATGACCCGACCGATCTCCCCAAGATGCTGGCTCTGGCCCAAGAAAAAGAACTCGATCTGGTAGCTGGTGAGCGCGTTAACCGGCAAGATGGTGTCTTTCTGCGGAAAATCCCCAGCTGGATTGCCAACTACATCATTCGACAAAGCTCAGGTGTTCATCTCCGCGATTATGGTTGTGCCATTCGGGTGGTACGGGCTGAGATTGCCAAAGATCTTGGACTTTACGGCGAATTGCACCGTTTTATCCCTGTTCTCATTAGCCTCGAAACTTCTCGCATTGAACAAATCCCGGTTAAACACCACGCTCGTCAATTTGGGCAGAGCAAGTATGGGCTGGGCCGCACCTTCAAAGTCGTCAGTGACCTCCTGTTGATGTTGTTTTTCAAACGCTACCTCGCCCGCCCCATGCACCTTTTTGGTAATACAGGGCTTCTCTTCTTTGGCGTTGGCGTTTTAATCAATCTTTACCTACTTGGGTTAAAAGTAATGGGGCAAGATATTTGGGGGAAACCACTCCTTATACTGGGCCTAATGCTATTATTAGGCGGCATTCAGTTGATCACAATAGGCATCGTCGTCGAGATTCAGATGCGTACCTATTTTGAGTCGCAGGATAAGCGACCTTATAAGATCCGCAACTTGCATCGTGGTGAATTCACCGGTGAAAATCAACCTTGATGCAGGTAGCAGGCATTGATGGTTGTAGAGGTGGTTGGCTAGTGATCCTGGTGCAAGAGGATTTACTACAAATGCGGCTTTGCCCTAGCATTGAGGATGCAGCTGACTTTTGCCATCTGGCGACCGCCATCTGGATCGATATGCCAATTGGTTTCACCGAAGATGGCCCTGAGGGCCGGGAATGTGATCGCTTGGCTAGGCGTATACTTAGCCCGATACGACACAGCAGTGTTTTCACCCCGCCTTGTCGGGCGGCCCTCTACGCCGATCCAATAGAGGCATCCACCGTCAACTACCAGCGTACTGGCAAGAAACTTTCGCGCCAAACCGTCAAGATTATTCCAAAAATGAGGGAGCTAGATGTCTTTCTACAAGGCATTAGTCCATCCCTAATACCGCAATGGAAGGAAGCGCATCCGGAGGTCGTGTTCGCTCAGCTCAATAACCGTCAACCGATGCGCCACGCCAAACGAAGATTAGAAGGGCGCAGCGAGCGACTGCATTTACTAAGCAAGTATTGGCCCAAAAGCCTGGCTTGGTACCAAAAGAATGAGCGCCAACATGCTCGTAAATCAGTTCAACCAGATGACATTATCGACGCTTTAGGCTTAGCTATTGGTGCCTGTTTGGTGGTTAGTGGCCGCATGCCTCAAAAGAGTTTACCTGCCGACCCTGCCCGTGATCGCCAGGGTTTCCCAATGCGAATCGTGTGTCCAAATAATGGCTAGAACCCTCCGCGTCAAATTTTATTACCTTCCCTATCTATTCACTTAACCTACGTCTTCTAGCTATGAGAAGCTCTCGATTTCGTTCCATCCTGTTCTGGTCTATCATTGCGGCGGCCTTTATTGGCCCTGGTACGGTTACTACTGCAGCTAAAGCTGGGGCGGGCTTTGGCCTGCAATTACTCTGGGCGCTATTATTCTCGATCATTGCTACCATGGTACTGCAAGAAGCTGCAGCACGCCTTACCTTAGGATCGGGCCGAAACCTGGGGGAGATTGTAGGTGAAAAGTACAAGCAAAGTGGTCGCACCCTGACCTACTTGTTATTTGGCGCTATCGTGCTTGGTTGTGGTGCTTATCAAGCCGGAAATTTACTGGGAGCACTTTCCGGCTTACAACTATTCGATGATGTTAGCCGCTGGTGGCTTTTACTCCTTGGGGGCATTGCTGGCGGATTGCTCTGGACTGGCAATTTCCGCCTCATCACCAATGCATTGGCGGTCGTTGTAGCTGGTATGGGCATTACGTTCATTTGGGTGGCCTTAGGTGCCGACGTGAGTGCGATCGATTTCGCTAGTGGCCTGGCACCAACCATGACTAATGACTCAGCGATCTTAGTAGTCGGCTTGATCGGTACTACCATTGTTCCCTACAATTTATTCCTCGCCTCTGGTTTAAGCAAAGGCCAAGATCTCAGCGAAATGCGATGGGGGTTGCTCGTTGCCATTCTTGGTGGTGGCTTGATCACTCTCGCCATCATGCTGGCAGGCACTCAGGTACAGGGCGAATTCTCTTTCGAAGGCTTGGCTAAGGCCGTTCAATCCAGGATTGGTGACAAGGGAGACGCCTTACTGGCCTTAGGCCTCTTTGCAGCCGGCCTTAGTAGTGCCGTTACCGCACCCTTGGCCGCCGCGGTAACCGGTCAAAGCCTTTTTGCGCAGCGCGACAATCGGTGGGGGGCAAAAGGCCTCTTCTTTCGAATGACGTGGGCGGGGGTTTTATTAGCTGGTCTTCTCTTTGCCTTAACCGATGTAAAACCAATCCCAGCAATTATTGCTGCACAGGCGGTCAATGGCATTATACTTCCTCTGGTCGCCGTCTTTTTACTTCTTGCGATCAATGATCGAAAGATCATAAGCGGGCCCTACGCCAATCCTGGGTGGCTGAATACCCTGGGCGTACTAATCTGTGGGATAACAGTTTTTCTCGGCATGAATAATGTCCTGCTCGCACTAGGAAAGATTCATGAAGGACTTCTCCTTGGAGAAACGATTCGCTGGTGGGTCAATGGCTTGGCAGGTGGCCTATTGATGGCTTGGATGGGGAGGAAGT
>SPJK01027270.1_pt1 | contig 22453 bp, 16 predicted proteins | sample 3741771 | NCBI WGS metagenome assembly SPJK01 (sample SAMN10925997, study PRJNA522277) | cold seep metagenome | isolation source: Elba SIP-enriched marine methane seep metagenome, extraction at timepoint T2 | place: Italy: coast of Elba, Mediterranean Sea
GATCCGCCAGGCGGGGTTTGCTGCAGGGCGCACCACAACCGTCGTTAGTAAGGCGGCAGCTGGCTCCAGGCGGATGCAAAGTCTTCGCTCTTCCTTAGCACTAAGTTGCTCCATTTCGTACCCAACATAGCTGACCAACAAGCTGTCTCCAGCGACCGCTCTGATTCGAAATTGACCGTCGAGGTCCGTCACCGTTCCCTGCTGGTCACTGGTACGAACCACTGTGGCAAAGGCTAACGGATCACCCGTCGCCGCATCTATTACCGTGCCTGAATACTGAATTTCTTGTCCTCGAGAAACGAAGGATAAACAAAGGCCAAGTGAGAGCGCTAGCAGTTTGATGTAGAGATTTCGCACAGATCAATAACTGGATTTATCCGATTGGTACTGTTTTAGGGAGAAATATTAACAGTCACTGGGGATGCGTTAACTAACGAATGAACTCCCGCTCCACTACCGTCTCATTCCCGCGATCATCTTTTACGCGTAAGACGAATTGATGTCGCCCGGGCAAGATGATATTATCGAAGCGATGAAAGAGGCGATCGTTCTTGTAGTCGTATTCCATCAAGATCCACTGGCCGTCAACTTCCGCCCGATAGCGCAGGTCATGTGCCTTGCCGGAAACCCGATAGTTATCGGTAATGAGGAAGCTAAATTCACTCCACCCTCGCATGTCTTCGGCAAAGCGTTCCACTTCTACTCGCGGTTTTTCATCATCCAGCATAATGCAGTAGTTGCCGAGGGCTCGAACGGGGGCGCGCAGACGACCATCCCGTGTCCATTCACCGCCATAACTGCGTGGGCTTCGGCCATCTTCGCAATAGGCGATCAATACCTTATCGCGCAACTCCTCCGGAATAGCTTTGGGATGGATTTGAAGATCAAAATAGCGGTGAACAGGAATAGAAGAATGCCCCAATCGGTGTACCGGCGAGTATATTTCATCCGATTGTTCGTCAACCAAGTCATAATCCAGATAAATATCTTCATAAAAGCAATCTTCCGGAAAATGTGCGCGGAGAGAACCATTCTCAATGAGGCTCGATTCGTCATACGGCAATTGGTAAGTGTAAGCTTTGGCATACACTTGCTGCCGAGCCGCTTGCCGACGCTTCACCATAACCCGCATTGTGGCTACATTTCCAGCAAAATCGAGGACCTGAAAATTGATCGGCACGGCTTGGCCTGGAGCCAGGCTAATCCGGCCAGTAGCTCGCTCCGGTTCGTAGAACTGCAGTTGATTACCCGGCAAGCGGAAGGACCGGTGAAACCAGCTATTCTGCTCCTGTTCGGCATAGTCCAAGTGGGCGTTTAGGTAGCGTGTGTCGTCGTGGGCGTAGCGATTAAAAGCGAACTGGTAAAGCGTCGAGTCTTCTACTTGCATCTGTAGGCTATAGATACCGTTCCAGTTATTGAGGTTGTCCTGCTGGTCGTAAGCTTTCACGGCTAGGCCAACGGAAGGACCATCCACCCATAGCGTATCCTGAGGGCAAGCGTAGCGCCCACGGCCACGATGTCCCGTTGTATAACTCCTCGCATTTTGCACATTGCCGCGCTCATCGAGTTCGTAGATGCGTAGCTCATTGATGAAAGGGCGACGATTATCGGGCACGCTGATACCGAATGCCATTGGGTTTAGTGGATCCTGCGTCTCTTGATCGCGCACTTCAAAATGCAAATGTGGACCGAAGGCATAACCGCGTTGACCGATGTAACCGATCAAATCCCCCTTGTTGACAGGAAAGCGCGTCGGTTCTAATTCCAGATCTAGCTCAAATGACTCTTGGTCGTATTGTTGTCGCTTGACGTAGACGGCGATATCTTCTGTGTAGCGGTCGAGGTGACCATAAACAGACGTGTGTCCACTGGGATGATCAAGATAAAGCGCTTGGCCATAGCCGGCGATTTGCGTAACAATGCGGGAGACATAACCATCCGCGATCGCGTAGACAGGACGGCCAACAGGACCACGAATATCTAAGCCTGCATGAAAGTGATTACCACGAAGCTCGCCGAAGGTGCCCGTTAGCTGCATCTGACCGCGTACCGGCGGATCAAAATCAACCACAGCTTCCGAGTCCGTTTTTGACAAAAACAAGCACAAACTCAACAAGCCGATCCCAAACCAAACAAATCGCTTTTCCATGCGGCAAAGTTAACGAACGGCTACTGAAACTTTAGCGCACCAAAATCACTTCGCCCTTGAGCACTTCTGTTTCCCCATCCACAAATTTCACCCTGGCTACATAAGCAAATACGCCTGGATTGAGTGTTCGTCCCCGGAAAACGCCATCCCAACCTGCCGTTGGGTCATTGGCTTGGAAGTTAAAGACGCTAAAGACCCCTTCACCCCAACGATTGAATACCTCCAGGCTCTCCACCTCTTCTACTGTCCCTAAACGTGCAAAAACCATGAAGAGGTCATTGATCCCGTCGCCATCTGGCGAAAAGGCCGTGGGGATATAAACAGGTCGGCTTTTTTCTACAAACAAGCGAAGGATCGCCTGGTCACTACAGCCATTTTCGTTGCGAACGGTTACGCGGTAAACGCTCGTTTCATCGGGCTTGGCAATTGGTGTCAGGCAATCATCACAATCCAGGCTACCATCTTGTTCCCAGGTGATGGATACGAGTTCATCCACCGGCACATTAACTTGTGCGAAGATGGCATGCGACTCGCCCAACTGGATCGTCACTTCTGGTTCTGTGATCACTACAGTGAGGGAGTCCGGCTGCTCAAGCGTGAGTTCTTCTATAAATTCACAGCCGTTTACATCTTGCACCACTAAGTCGTAAACGCCTGCTGGCAACGCATTAAAAATCGGTGTAGTTTGGAAGCTCTCCCCGCCATTTACAGAGTACACATAAGGCTGGGTACCACCTTGCGCCTGTTCAACGACAATGGTACCAGGGTCGCCAAAGCAGAGTGGTTCCACCACCGAACTCGTGGCCTCGGGCACATCTTCATCTACCTCCACCTGATCGCTAGCCGTACAACCATTGTCATTATTGGTAATCAACAACTCAAAACTACCCGCCCCGTCAATGCTCGGCGACAAGCCTTGATCGCCTTGCAAAATCGTTCCATTAAGAGCCGACCATTGATAGGCAAATTGCCCGCCTTGAGACGACTGGCTGCCATCTAGCGTCGTGGTGGGATTAAAACACGGCAAGGTAAAATCAACACCCGCATTCGCAACCGGCGGCACAACATCCTGTAAGACAGTTATCGCAGCGCTTTCTTCACAGAGGTTATCTGAATTGATAATCGTTAGGGTGTAAGTACCCGGTTCGGTGATCACTGGACTCAGCGTATTGGCCCCTTCCTGGATCTGTCCATCGAAAGTCGTCCAGTTCGGCATAAACTGCGTACCGGAGCTCGAACCAGCAGCATCTAAACTCATCGCTTGCAAAATACAGGTGAGCATTTCCGCATCCGCAATGGCTATCACCGGCACCTCATCGTCTTGCGCTACCGTTATCGCAGCATCGCTGCTGCAACCGTTTTCTTCATTCGTAATTTGCAGTGAGTAATTTCCTGGTGCTTCGATCATTGGATTGAGCGTGTTGGCACCACTACTGATCTCACCAACATCTGTTGTCCAGGAAATGGTGAATGTTGCTCCACTACTCGATCCGGCAGCATCCAGTCCAATGGTCGTCGCCTGGCAATCCAAGGTATCCGGCGTAGTGATCATCACTATGGGCGATACGGTGTCTTGCTGCACTTGCGTCGCGGCCATATCGGCACACCCATTGTCTTCGTTCACAATCATCAGCTCATATCCTCCCGGCGCACCAATGGTCGGGCTTAGTCCGGTCGCTCCGGCCAGGATGGTTCCATCGGGGCTAGTCCAGGTGTACAGTAAGTTGCCGGTATTCGTGGAGGCGCTGGCATCCAGGTCAAATTCTTGCACGGCACAGGTCAATACAGCTGGCTCGGCAATGGCTGCCACCGGACTAATTGTATCCTGCACTACTGCTATAGTCGCCATAGCTGTACAACCATTGTCCTCGTTCGTGAGTAGCATCGCATAGTTACCGGGAACCGACACATCGATTTGCGGCAAACTAGGGTCCGTATCAATCTGCCCATCGACTGTCGACCAGGCAAAAGACGGGTTATTTCCGGCCATCATGGCATTGGCTGCCACTGAAGTCATCAGCACATCACAGGTCAATTCATCTACCGCATCAAAGGTGAAACTGGGCTCAATGATGTCTTGCAGCACCTCAACCTCCGCCGTGTCACTGCAGCCATTATCCTGGTTCAGGATGACCAAGTTGTACATGCCAGGTTGGTCCACCTGCGGATTTGGGGTATCGATTGGATCCAGTAGGTTTCCATCGACCGTTGACCATTCATAGACAAAAGCGGCACCCGCATCCGACCCCATCGATGAGAGAGCCGTTTGCGTTTGAGCACAAGTCAGTATTTCTCCAACTGCAGCGGCAACCGTTGGTTGTGCAACATCTTCTTGCACTTGTACGCTGGCCGTTTCTGTACAGCCGTTATTCGTATTGGTCAGTAGCAAATCGTAGTTTCCGGGAGCCGCAATTTCCGGACTAAACCCATCGGCTCCGCTACTAATCTCTCCATCACTGCTTGTCCATGAAAAGGCAAACAATGGGCCATTATCAGAACCTGATGCATCAAGTGAAGTACTCGTCAATGCGCAAGTCAAGGTAGCCGGTATAGCAATATCGATCATTGGCACGACCACATCTTCCGCAACGGTCACCGTTGTATCTGATGTGCAACCATTCGACATATTGGTTAGCAATAGGTCATATATACCCGGTGCACCTACACTTGGATCAGGGCCATCAGCACCAGCCAAAACTTGGCCGTCGGCTGTCGACCACAGATAGGTGATTTCCATACCCTGACTGGAGTTGGTAGCGTCTAGGTTAATGCTTACCTGAGTACAGGTAAGTGTATCTGGCTGGGCTACCTCCAGGCTAGGTGGCATGTTGTCAAGTTGCACCTCTATTGCGGCTAGCGCCTGGCAGTTATTGTCGAGGTCCGTCACTTGTATCAAATAGGTCCCTGGTGCATCAACCGTAGGCGTCAAGGAATCATCTCCCGATTGAAACTGGCCGTCGGTGGTTGACCAGGCAAAATCAAAATTCCCACTCTGGCTGGAAGCGTTAGCACTTAGGGTTACCGTTGTTTGCTCACAGGTCAATAGCATTGGAGTCGCGATGCCCGCTGTAGGGAAATTCTCGTCCTGCGCTACTGTTGCTATGTCCGAGGCCGTACAACCATTTTCTGTATTGGTGATCAACAATTCGTAATCACCCGCTTGCGAGACCGTGGGTTGCAAGCTTGCTCCTCCGGCAAGGACGTTACCATTGACAGTTGACCAAGCATAGCTGTATAAACTGCTATCTGATGAAGCTGTCGCATCGAGCACAACCAAGGAATCCGTACACGTCAGGAAGCCAGGCATGGCAATACTGGCCATTGGTTCAGCGAAGTCATCGTTTACTTGAACAGAATCCATTGCCAGGCAGCCGTTTTGCGTATTCAGCACTTCAAGCACATACAAACCTGCTGCTTGTGCCGTGGCTGTTTGTTCATCTGCTGCACCATCGATTTGACCATTAGCAGTCATCCAGGTATAGCTGAAGTTCGGCCCTGTACTTGTAGCTGCATCGCCCATACTTTGTGTTGGTGCAAAGCAATTTAAGGTCAGATCAATACCAGCAGCTGCCGAAGGAGAGGTGATGTCCTCCATCACCGCAATGGAAGCCGTACTAGTGCAGAAATTATCTTGATTAGTGATCAGAAGGTCGTAAGTACCCGGCGCATCAACTATTGGCATCAAGCTCGTGCTATCCGCTTGCAGCTGTCCATCTGCCGTCGTCCACTGATAGTCGAAATTCGCTCCCTGGCTCGATGCTCCGGCATCAATTTGAATAGTCGCTGTAACACAGCTAAGCGTATCCGGTTCGGCGATAGCAATCGTTGGGGCAGCCACATCCTCTACAAGCATTATCGTTGCCGTACTGCTACAGCTATTGTCAGTATTGGTTACTTGCAATGCATAACTTCCCGGAGCATCTGCTGCCGAGACAATAGCATCGGTCGGGCCGGTGAGGTTGCCATCTACCGTTGACCATTGGTAGGAATACTCCGCCCCCTGGCTGGAAAGCCCCGCGTCTAATGGCGTACTGCTCACATTGCAATTCAGGATCGCGGGTAGCTCAATGGTCGCTATCGGAGCAATGGTATCAATCAACACATCAACCGTCTGAGTGGTGATGCAATTGTTATCCAGATTGGTGATTGAAAGCGTATAACTTCCTGCCTGATCGACAGTCGGTTGCAAGCTATTCAATCCGCTTGTGAAATTACCATCAGAGGTCGACCAGGTGAAGTCAAAAGATGCCCCTTGCGAAGAAGCACTAGCATCCAGCATTACTTCCGCTACGGTACAATCCAACCCGTCTGTCACATCAACCTGAACGATCGGAGTACTGGCATCACCTTGAACTTCGACAATATCGGTGCTGGTACATCCGCTGGTAATATGGGTCACTTCTAACTGATAGATACCCGGCGCATTGACCGTTGGGGTCAGGCTAGCGGCACCACCAATGATATTGCCATCCATAGTAGTCCACTCATACGAATAGTCGGCGGCTGGCGTAGAAGAAGAACCCGATCCATCCAGGCTTACGGAGGTATCGCCACATCCGATCTCATCGGCGGTACCCGCCTCTGCTGTTGGCATCACCATCAACTCGCTGACGATAACGGTATCCAGCCCAATACAGTCACTACCGGTACTGGATACACTTAAAATATATTCGCCCGGAGCGGAAACCATGGCTGTAAGGCCATCTATTGCGCCGTCAATTTGCCCATCAAGAGTGCTCCAGGTGTAGTTATAGTCGGGCCCTTGATCTGATCCACTACCATCCAGCATAATCGACGTGGTCGTACAGGTCAGCTCGGTAGGTGCGGCAATACTCGCTACTGGGTTATCAAAAGCACCACTGACAGTTACCGTGGTCTGATCAGAACAACCGTTACTGCTGTCGGTCACCACCAGAGTATATTGCCCCTCCATATCAACGACTGGCGAGTGGGTGTCTCCTCCACTGACAATATTACCATTCGACGTGCTCCATTGATAACTAAAACCGGGTCCATCAGAAGAGTTGGAGCCATCAATCGTCACCTGTTGCTGGGTGCAACTCAATTGCTCACTTGCGTTAGCAAAGGCATCTGGCAGGTCTTGGTCGGCTGTCACGAAAACCCCATACTCATCCGTACAGCCACTCACGGTGTTCGTCACAACTAAAGTATAGACACCTGGTGCTCCGACAGTCGGAGAGTCAGTCGTACTTCCACTAACGATGAATCCATTACTTGTAGTCCACTGATACGAATAGAGGCCGCCCTGGGAAGAGAGGGATCCATCAAGCTGAACGCTCGGCGGGTCGCACTGTATGAAATTATCAAAAGCAAAGGCCATCGGTACGTTGGGATCCTCCATTACGTCCACTGAAGCCGTTTCAACACAGGTGCTTATCCCATTGTCATACGTAACGGTTAATGTATAATTGCCCGGAGCATCGACCGTTGCTTGTGACCCGCTGGTCGACTGTATATTGCCATCGCTAGTCGACCAATCATAGGTAATATTCGCGCCGGAGGTAGAATTGCTCCCATCTAATATCACTACCCCACTATAACAATCCAGAAAAGGCGGAATGCCGACATCTGCCACTACCTGGTTTTCACCAACGGTTACTTCATCTACCGATTCACAGTTCGTGGTGGTATTGAGTACCGTTAATATGTAGGTACCTCCTTCGTCAACCGTCGGTGTGGCTGTATTTGCGCCACTTACGATATTACCATTGAAGGTGGTCCAGGTGTACTGAAAATCTGAACCACTATCAGAAGCTGTGCCGTCCAGCATAAGGGACGAACCCGGGCAGGGTAGTTCCAAATCGGGGCCGGCATCAGCGATTACTTCTGGTGGCATTTCCGGGCATATCAAGTGTTCGTTACTTGACCCGCCTGTGGAAGAGGTGAAGCCCCAATAAGCCATAGTAGCACCGCCAAAACAAAGGTTGACAATATCATAACTTCCAGAGAGTACCAGGTTGCCATCGAAGTATACTTCATACATATTCCCGACAGGGTTCCACTGAAACTCTAATTCATGATCATTTCCATCTTCGATATTCCCTAGATCAAATGGCCCATCTATGGCCATTGAATGATCTCCGTTCACATCAATAGCAATATGATCGTTGGGTATGTCATCATTCGGCACGCCATTGTCCCAGGTATCCATTTCTATGATGAAAGAATTTGGGATGCCCATCGAAGCGATACCACCACCACCAATACCACATACGCTGGTCCCATTCGTTTGGTAGACCATGCAGATACCGTCTGCTCCGTTGAAGTCGGTTGTCCCAAAATTCAACCTCATGGTATGGGTAAACGGCTGGGTAAAGTCAATTAAATTTGGAAACCATGCGCAGCCTTGTTGCGAGGTCGTATTGGCGGTCATTTGAATACAATCGCCTTGGAGGCTGGCAGTACCCACCAATTCAAATTGGTCATCGCAGGTCACTTGCGCGATAACAGCAGTAGAAAAACAGAGTGCCAAGCACGTGTAGAAAATCCGCATAGTCGGGTATTTTGACACATCACCTGGTCGCTTGGGGCTTGTTAGCCCTAAAGGTAAAAAAGGCTGCTAAGGGAAAAAGGAGAAGTTGAAGTCGTATTAGTTAAAATCTACTAATAAGTCTTCCAGATGATGCCGTTGGATACCAAAAGTAGCTTTCAAGACATCAATCTGCTGCCGGGCCGCAGGTTTGGGTTCGCTCCGCCTGGCGGTGATCATGACGTTCTTTGGTGTATGCTCTGTGGAAATGAATTCGAAAACCTTTGTTCGATAACCTGCTTCTTCAAGATACAATGCTCGTAGTCCATCAGTTAGTAGTTCCGCTTGCCGCTCTAACAAGATACCATGCTGCAATACAGGTTTAAGGTCTCCCGGCGGAGACATATCACGACGAACTTGCTTCTGGCAGCAAGGGGCTACTACCAGCAAATCAGCTCCCGCCCGAATCCCTTTGGCTAATGCTTCGTCGGTTGCTGTATCGCAAGCATGAAGAGCAATCAGCATGTCAATACCTCCTTTCGGTTCGTACTGGTGAATGTCTCCTGCCACGAACTGGAGGCCATCAAAACCATTGTTTTCAGCAATGTCGTTGCAGAGGTCAACCAATGCTGGTCGCAACTCGATTCCTGTAATCTTAACCGGCAACTTCTTTTCGTTAACCAGATAATCGTACAAGGCAAAGGTTAGATAGCCTTTACCCGATCCCATATCGACAATCTGTGCACCAGCTTGCAAAGGGTGCTCTTCCAATAAATGGCCGATGATCTCAATGTATTTATTGATCTGACGGAACTTGCGCTGGCCGCTCTTGAGAATACGGCCTTCCGCATTGGCTATACCCAAGGCGAATAAATATACACGATCTTCGCTTTCCGATAAGGGTCGGTTTTTCACCTGATCATGTTCTCGATTCGCCTCATTTTTTGAAACCATTTTCTTCTTTTGCAGATGTGCTTTGCCTTTCTTATTGCTCTGTAAACTATACTGATGCTCCGTGGTAAATAAGTCAGCATTTAAGAAATGCTCTTCCAACCATTCTTCCACGGCAGGCATCGCCTCTTCCAGTGAAAAGTTGTACGTTTCATCCCTCGTCGCAAAGCGCTGTGTAACGGACAGTTGCAGCTTGCCTTTGATCTCCACTAAACGCCCGTAGGCATTGCGCCATTCGGCAGACTTATACCGAGGTTTGCTCAAGGTGATTTTCACTAAAGTCTGACTTGTCAAACTTTGTTTCAGCGCCGCCAACCATTCTGTTCTTGGAGAAGACATAGTCATTTGATAGATCCCTGCAATACTTCCTCAATTATAAGGAAAACTTTCCTTGGTACTGTTTCGCTTGACGGACGTGCTCTAAATGATGACGACAATGCCACTGATACAGATCGAGCGCAAGATCTAGCGATAGGTCCTTCTTCATCTCTGGATGATGGAACGTACGCTCAAAATCTTCATCCTCCATCCGGCGTAGCAAAAAAGCCCAGCGAGCATGCAAACCTTCCAATATTTGGATCGACCATGAAACCGGTGTATCAGTTACGTCAGGTAAGTCAGCCCATTCCGCTTCTTCGTAAGGTTTGATCGTCGGATTATCTTCGGTCAAAGACAATTTAAAACGGATCAAACTATTCATGTGGCTATCGGCACAATGGTGAACCACTTGACGGATCGTCCAACCACCCGGACGGTACACCAGGGCGAGATCAGCATCCACTAAACCATCCAATTCGGCTTTTAGGTCATGTGGGAAGCGAGCAATAACATCTATCCATTTCTTGCGCAACCCTTCAGTCACTGGCTTAATCGGTTCAAATCGCCCTACGGGATAACGGAGTTCATCTAAAGTAGCCATGATTCTTTGTGTAATAATGAACGTATTCGCATGTGACCTGAGTTAGGGCACTACGTCAAAAATAGGAACTTAGTTTAAAAAACAAACTAAGTGAACCGTATTTATTACTTTTGCGTTATATACCCAGCACGGAGTGGCTTGGGAAAATATCGCGCAGCTAGTGCTATTTACGGCAAGACGCCAAACATAGACACAGCCTGAGTTGTGGCGAGGCTTGGCAACGCAGCCGGGGATAGTAATAGTAAGTGAGAAGTTCCCAAATCATTTCGTAATGGGTATAAATGCATCACTCCTAATTGTACTTAAAACAGAAGTTTTACGCCATGGATACAGCCGTTGCCGTAGCTAAGAACAACCTCACCCGTAATGGGTTTCTGGATATTGATGTTGATCCCACTTTGGATCTTGAGGCAGAAATTGAACGCCTCAAGCGGGAAAAGAACGCCATTATTTTGGCCCACTACTATCAGGAATCAGAGATACAGGATATAGCCGACTACATTGGGGATAGCCTGGGGCTCAGTCAACAAGCTGCTGAGACCGATGCTGACATGATCGTTTTTGCTGGCGTTCACTTCATGGCGGAGACTGCCAAAATGCTGTCGCCGACTAAAAAAGTGCTGCTTCCAGACCTTAAGGCCGGCTGTAGTTTGGCTGATAGTTGTCCGGCGCCGATCTTCCGCAAATTCAAGGAAAAACATCCCGACCACGTTGTTGTCAGTTACATCAACTGCACGGCTGAACTCAAAACACTTACCGATGTATGTTGCACCTCAACCAATGCGGTGCAAATCATCGAAAGCATCCCCGCCGACAAGGGCATTATTTTTGCCCCTGACATCAATTTGGGTCGATACCTGGTTAAAAAAACAGGCCGCGACATGATACTCTGGAACGGCTCTTGTATGGTGCATGAGATCTTCAGTCATGAAAAGATAACTAAACTGATGATCCGTCATCCAGAGGCCAAGTTCATCGCCCACCCCGAATGTGAAGCACATCTTTTAGATAAAGCCGACTATGTAGGCTCCACCTCCGGCTTGTTGCGTTATACGCTGGAAAACGATGCCACAGAATTCATCGTAGCTACTGAGTCAGGGATACTGCATCAGATGCGCAAAGCATCACCCCAAAAAACCTTTATTCCGGCTCCGCCCAACAATACCTGTGCTTGTAACGACTGTCCGCACATGAAGCGCAACACCATGGAAAAGCTCTACTTATGTATGGAGCATGAGTTACCGGAGATTACGCTTCCTCAGTGGATTATCGAAGAAGGGCGCGCTAGTATCGATCGTATGCTGGAGGTATCGGCGATGGCAGGATTGTAATGACTTGAGTACTGTATTAAAGGCGAGAACCTACATTAGGTCACGCTAAACTTCATAGCGAACAAACTGAATACTGCTGATTTTTTCAAAACCTTTATCGGCCGATATCAATGGGATATTCATATACTTGGCAGTAGCAGCGATAATAGCATCTGGCAACTTAACCTTGTGTTCACGCTTAATTTCTATGGTTAAACGCTTAATTGTTTGATTGAGATCGACAATTACGCAATCATTCAGGAATTCATCAATCAATTTCTGTGCATCAACACTTAAATCCTGAAAACCTAGTAGCTCTAATTCAGTAATGAATGATATATAAACTTCTTGTCCTTGCAGAAACTCGGCAATTGTCTCATCGCCATCTAATAAATAAAGGATGATATTCGTATCTAACAAAAGACTATTGCCACTCATCTCTAAGCGCTTTTTGGATCGCTAAAGGGGAGTGCTTAATTTTAAGGGCGCCGCAATATTTCATTGGGTCAAACCTACTAGCTCGCTTGAGTTCGCCCAGTAATTCTCGAATCTTCGCTTTATCTGCTGCCCTTCTCAGTATAACTGTCATGGCCAATATTTTTCCTAAGTTACATACTTTTTATGTTCAACTCCAATATACCTTATTTAGTTTCAGGGTAGCCCTCTGACTAATAACTGGCTCCGCTAATTTATTATTACTAGTTAAATTCCGCGCTTTGTCGTTCAAAACGGATACCACATACCTGCACATTTGCGTTTCAAGACCGTTAATTCCTTAAGAACGGCTAACTTTGCGGCGCCAAACCGGACAATACAGTGTCATGATGTGGAGAATTTATCGAGTAATTGCATTGGCAATTGCCCTTTGCCTGGGGACTGCACTAAGTGCACAAGATTACATGAAGGGCTGGGAATTCGGCCCGTGGGCCGGCGTGTCCTATTATTTTGGTGACCTCAATACCAATTATCGCCTGGATCGCCCCAACCTGGCTGGTGGCTTTGCTGCTCGCTATAATTTCAATAATCGCCTATCGTTTCGACTTGCTGGTAACTATGGCACGATCGAAGCTTATGATAGCGATTCACAGAACCCTTTCGAGGTAGCTCGCAACCTTAGTTTTGAGTCACAAATCTGGGACGGCAGTGCCACCTTTGAGTTTAATTTCCTTCCCTACATCCACGGTAGTCAGGATTACTACTTCACGCCCTATCTATTCGCCGGTTTCTCCGTATTCAACTTTAATCCAAAGGCTGAATACACCGGGGATTTGACTGAATTCCAAGGTCAACTAGTCGAATTACGGCCTCTCGGGACCGAGGGCCAATTTAAAGGGGAAGAATACTATTCGACCAGTGGTGCCATCAATTATGGCTTTGGCTTCCGCTTCGATATCAACTACGACTGGAGTATTGACATCCGTTTCGGCGCTCGCAACACGTATTCCGACTACCTCGACGACGTCAGCACCGTCTATCCTGATCGAAGTGACCTACTCCGTGATCGTGGTCAACTGGCTGTAGACATGTCGGATCGCTCCATCGATGTGGATGGCGTAGAGACAAGCCTGCTCGGCCAGCAAGGCCAACAGCGCGGTGATGCTGACGATCGCGACATCTACATTTTTGCCGGCGTTGGCGTACTCTATTACTTTGGTGATGTTCGCTGCCCCGAATACACGCGCAAGCGTTAATCCTTGCGATGATCCAGCAAACTACTTTTCGGCTTCGTCCTTATTCTCGTGGTTATCATTTAATCACTAGAGACGTGCTGGAGCAACTTCCGGTACTCCCGGAAACAGGCCTGCTTTCACTATTCATCCAGCACACTTCTGCGGGCTTAACGATCAACGAAAATGCCGACCCCTCGGTACGCGTCGATTTTGAAAATATCTTCAATCAACTCGTACCCGAAAACCTCCCTTTCCTGACGCACACCATGGAAGGCCCCGATGATATGCCTGCTCACATCAAAGCCGCCTTAGTCGGCAGCAACGTGACGATTCCTATTTCTAATGGCCAATTAAATTTGGGTACTTGGCAAGGTATTTATCTTTGTGAGTTCCGCAACCACGCTTCGGGGCGCCGGCTCGTGGCTACGGTCTACTACTAACAACCTGATTCTTTGACAAATTTCGTGCTGTTCAATTCATTGAAAAAAGCCAAGCTTCGTTTCCTTTGGTCACTCCGCTTTTCTTTTTCAATGAAACCACGATAATTGTCAAGGAACCGGGAAACCTCTAAAGTCACCCAACATGATTCATCTCTGGCAGGGCATCCAACTCGGTTTGGTATTGGCCATTCTAGTCGGGCCATTGCTATTTGCGCTCGTTCAAATCAGTTTGGAACAAGGCTCTCGCTCTGGGCTGATGGTCGGCGCCGGGATTTGGATTAGCGACCTACTTTATATTCTGGCTGTCTATTTCGGAATGACCTATGTCGACCGGCTCGTCCAGTGGCATAGTTTTGAGTTTACCTTGGGCCTGGCCGGAGCCGTTGTTCTACTAGCCGTGGGGATTAATAATTTCGTGAAGCCAGCACCAAAATTTCAAGATCACCTGGAAGATTTAAGCCGCTATGATTCTTATTGGTCCTTGTGGCTTAAGGGTTTTCTTATCAACACGATCAATCCCTTTACCGTCTTCTTCTGGGTGTCGGTGATGACCGGCGTTGTATTAGATCAAGAATTGACAGGAGGAGAATCTACGCTCTTCTTTAGCGGTATCCTTGGGGTAATCATTACCACCGATTCCCTCAAAGTATTCCTGGCTAAAAAAATTCGCCACAAGTTGAAAGAAGGGCATTTTCAGTGGATCCGATGGATTGCGGGAGGAGCCTTGATTGTCTTTGCGATCATCCTTGCTATTCGCGTCATGGTGTAAACAGGGTATTTCGGCTTTTTGCCGAAAGTCTCGCTAAGCCTCTCGATCCACCTCTGGCATATCATCCTGCCGCAACAAAGCTGTTGCCTGAAAGAAGCCAATGTACAAACTACAGTACGCCCAAGGCAGTATCAGGAACAGTCCAAAGGTGCCCAGGTTAAACAAGCCGATACTAACTGCTGCCAGGCCCGCTACTAAAAAGCTAGCCATGAAGAACAACGACACGAAGGTGAGGATGAGCATCATTTGTACCCACCAGCGGCGTGTGACCAAGCGACGGCTTTGTTCCAAACTTTGCCAAGGCCCCATATTGTAGAACAAGATGAAAGGAAACGCCCAACTAAATCCAACCTGTAAGTAAATCAGCGGAACCATATTCAAGAACAAGATCGTAGAGCTACTCCCGGATAATACGGGTGGTTCCGGCGGGTCAGTTGGGTTCATCGCGGCTTCTTGATACCAATCGAACATCCCTGCATCCAACAATAAGTTGTAGGTCGGGATAAGGATAATTGCCGAGATCAAAAGCGCCAAAAAGTTATTCAGAATTAGAGGCGCAGCATACTGCCGTGCCGCGAAGAAATCAGCAAACTTCAGCCCTTTACCGTGCGCAATGCGATCTGCACCAATATAAAATCCAGCATTCAATACCGGAGCAATCAGGACCGATAGGGTGATCGTACCCATCCAACCTAAGCCCAGCACACCAAATACGGAACCCACCAGGGGCACCACTATTGCAAAAAGGGCAAATTCTCGAAAATGAGACCGATACAGTCGGAATCCCGCCTCTAAACACTTGCTGGAAGAATGTAGGTATCCTTCACTGATAGTCCGTTCTAGTGCGTTGTGCTCCTTTTCTGTCATAGCTTGTATTTGTTCAAAAATTAATCGACACCCTTCTCTAACATATGTGTTCCCAAAACAGTCGATTCAACTTTTTGAACGTTCCTTAAAGTTGTTGCGTAATCATCACGACTTGAAGGTCCAGGTGGGGAAAGTTTTCAGAAGAGAAAATACTGTCCCCGATCGGCATACCATCCGGGTCGTCAAAAGTTTGGTCGCCCCAACCTAGCCGCACTCCGAAGCCTTCCGGGAAATTGCCGCCCTGCCAATCCGAAACAGTACCGCCATAATCCCAGTCGAGGCCATAAAATGTGAAGGGTCGGCCATTAGCTTGCTCTAATTCGCGCAAGGTAGAGCCAATCCGGATTCCTTCATCCGTTTGCCAACGACTGTCTTCTCGGGAGACCCGCGCAATACTGGGGTCACCATTGGCATCCAGAAGCACCTCTACTTCTTGTGGAGTGCCTGAGAATACGACCAGCCCTGGTTCGGAGTAGCCTTCACCGATGTAGAAATCTTTTTGGCTTACCTGTTCTTTACCAAACGTAATAATTAATTGGTCTTCACTAGCTTGTTTGGAGATCGCACCAAAACCCAAGCCCGGGTGAATGGTGAAATCACCCATAGTAGGATTTGTATGCGATTCCTCTATTTGCCGCGTAGGGGGTTCATCTTCTTCAAGATCCATTCCATCCAAAGCTGATCCGACCTCCGTATCCATTTCTACCGGTGCGTCGCTCGGAGTGGCAGATGAAGCAGGTGACTGTCGTCCGCAAGCCCAGCAAAGGAACAGCATCAGGAACATACAAATGGTGCGCATGAGCATCGTTTTTACTTTCTCTGCCGAAGATACTGGATAAGCCGAAGGATTATTTACTTTATCCACTAGAATTGTAAACTTGCAAGCGCTGCATTTCGTTGAGTATGCATTGCCATTAAGCACTTATGGATAGTATCACACAAATCACACTAGGTGCCGCCGTTGGAGAGGTGGTGCTAGGGAAGAAAGCCGGAAATCGTGCCATGGTTTGGGGTGCCATTGCGGGCACTATTCCAGACTTGGATGTTTTCGCCAATGCGGTCACCGATGAGATGAGCGCAATGGCCTATCATCGTGCGTTTACGCATTCATTAGCTTTCGCCGTGGTGACACCAGTGGTGCTGGGTGCCTTAGTTCATCGGCTATATGGTGGGCGAGAAGGACCACTACCTAATTCTTTTTGGCAAGCACTTTTAGTTGTTTGGTTAGCCATGGTTGGTATCATACTCCTTGGCAGCAGCTTAATGCCGGTAGCGGTCTACAACGTTCCCAAGATCGCGCTATGCATCAGTACCATCATTATACTCTTCCCTGCTTTAGCCCGGCTTAGGGAAAATTGGCGAAGGCAACCATCCGGCAACGAGAACCCCGGGATGTGGGCCTGGGCTCATCTCTTTTTTTGGGCAACAATTACGCATCCATTACTCGACGCTTGCACAACTTATGGTACGCAACTCTTGTCGCCCTTTAGTGATCTTCGCGTCGCGTGGAATGCTATTTCCGTCGCCGATCCGCTATACACAGCCCCTTTTCTCTTATGCCTTATCATTGCGTCTTTTATCAATCGAAAACGCCCGGCAAGACGGTGGTTCAATTGGGCGGGCATCATCATCAGTTCGGCCTACCTTCTGTTTAGTTTTTATAATCACCATCGCGCCACGCAGATCTTTGAGAACTCTTTAGCTAAGGAACAAGTCATATCCGAGCACTACCTCGTTACACCAACCATCCTCAATAACATCCTTTGGTCAGGCACAGCGGAAATCGATAGCACATTCATGGTCGGCCAGTACTCATTTTTCGATCAGACTCCTTATTTCCAGTTGCGGGAATTACCCAAAAACCATCAGCTAATCGCTAAGCACTGGAATGACCGTGACATTCAAACCCTGCGATGGTTCTCTGATGGCTACTTCAATATTGTCCCACGTGTAGATAGCACACTACAGTACAACGACCTGCGATTCGGTGGCATCATTGATGCGACCGGGAAACAGCAGGACTATGTCTTCTACTTCATCTTACGCGAAGAAAATGGGGTGCTAAAAGCACGGAGTTCAGAAGAATTCCCAGAAGGGTCAATGCGCGACTTGTTCCGATTGCTGTGGGAGCGGATAATGGGGATTTAGGCTATACGCGATCTGCTTCACGCAATATACTTCATGCCAAACGCTACCTATTCTTGGGGAAGTAAAGCGGTGCGCGTACTGCGTGAAGCGTGTTGCATAACTCTTCTACGGATGAGCGGCCACCCATATCTCACCATCTTCAAACACCTCCTTCTTCCAGATGGGGACTGTTTGCTTTAAGGTATCGATAGCGAACTGACATGCGGCAAAGGCTGCCGCACGATGAGGAGTAGCAACGGCGATAACTACAGCGATATCACCGATAGCAAGTTGCCCCACTCGATGATGAATAAGCATACGACGAACTGGCCATTGCGCTGCGGCCTGCTGTGCAATCTTACGCATCTCCGAAACAGCCATCGGCGCGTATGCTTCAAACTCCAGGTGTAGCACTTTTCGCCCTTGCGTATTATCGCGTACCGTTCCAGAAAAGATGACAGTACCTCCGGTGCTCGGATCTTCCACCCATTTCGCACACTGATCAACAGAGAGTGGTTCTTCCAACAATTGTATATCTATAGCAGGAGTTTCCATAATCAGGGGTTTTTACCCGCCGGCAACAGGAGGAATGATGACAACCTCATCGTTGGCGTTAATCAGTTGATCATCGCTGGCATATTCTTCATTAACCGCGATCGCCAGTGAGGCTAATTTCACGAAATCTGGAAAAGATTGCTGTAAGGCTTCCTTAAGCTGAAAAACGCTTGTCTTTTCCGCCACTTCAATCGTATAGGTATTCCCTCCCAAAATGTCTCTGGCAATGCCGAAAGCCATTACTTGCACCTTCATAAGTACGTATAGGTTTTTCTGTTAATGTGTCGGATTATGCCTAACCCTTCTTAAGTTTTAACAAAATTTTAACACTTACCTGAAATTAGGTAGACCTGCTCCGCAAAATCGCTATTTTATTCGGTTGGCATGGGAGCCGGATATATAATTATACCGTTCGAATGTTAGTTACTAATAGAATAATGGGAGAAATTTCGCTCCTGATTCTACTCCAAGCCATTGAAAAATAGCGTTTTAGGCCAAAAAGAGGCTAATACCTGGAAAATAATTGCCCCCACCATTAAAAGGAGATAATTTTGCGGTGACAAGATGAACATATCGTGTTACATAGGTAACATGTTGGTCCCCCAAAGGATTACTAATTGAAGACCCGGTCTCCCCAGAAGGGAAGCGTCTCCCCAAGTTAGGGTATGAACTAGGCCCTGATTGCCGCCTCCCGAACCAAAAGACCGGAATTGTTGACGAAACTGAAAAGAATGAATTTCCCATGGACTGTCCTGGCTGTGGTGAGCCTAATGCTCACTACGGTGAAGGTAAATGCTAATCCCACTAACGAAGAAGCCAAGGAAAGCAACACCTCAGTTAACATAGCTACATCGATCTCCGACGACATTGTTGAAGAACGTTTAGCTCAACTGAATTTACCTTTCACCGGGCGGAGCACCGCCCAAGTACAACGCAAGATTCGGTCGTATCTGGTTGAAGGATATCGAGGAGCAGAAGACATCCTCGGTCTGACAACTCTATACTTCCCGATCTTTGAGCACTACCTGCGCGTTTACAACCTACCGGAAGAACTGAAATACCTACCGATCGTAGAGTCCTCTTTGCAACCTCGTGCGAACTCGCACGTAGGAGCAGTTGGTCTCTGGCAATTTGTACCTGGAACTGCACGCCATTACGGCCTGTCGATCAACGGCGCTGTCGATGAACGCATGGACCCGTATAAAGCAACAGAAGCTGCGGTACAATTACTGGCTAACCTGTACGATCAGTTTGGCGATTGGGGCTTGGCCCTGGCCGCGTACAACTGTGGCCCTGGCCGCGTACGTCAGGCAATGCGCAATGCGCGCTGCGAAGATTTCTGGGATGTACAACCTTACCTCCCTCGTGAATCTCAGCAGTATATTCCTGGCTTTATCGCTGCCGCCTACGTAGCCAACTACTACAACCTGCACGGTTTGGCTCCGGATTATCCGGAATACGACCTACAGGATACTCGTACTTTTAAGGTGTACCGTCGTTTAGGTTTGCGTACCCTGGCCAATAGCCTGGATATTAGCTACCAAATGATCCAAACCTTGAATCCATCCTACCTGCAAGGCGTTGTTCCTTCGAGCACCAAAGGCCATTATGTGGTTGTCCCTGCTCGTGTTGCTGATCTTTTCCAGGAATTATATGGAAACGACAACAGCCACCCTCGGGTAGAAGGACGCCTCAAGACCAATTATGTAGTGATCCCTGGAGACACTATTGAAACGCTGGCGCAACTCTTCCAATGTACAGCGGAAGATATTGCCCTGTGGAACGGTCTGCAGCAGGCAGAAGTGATTGTCAATCAAGAATTGGTCGTTTACTTACCTCGGGCGAACGCCCGCCCATAGTGGACACCGTTTGACAAAATATAGACTTGACCTAGTTCAGCAAGAGTCGCATTCGAATGAATGCGACTCTTTTGTTTTTCCCTTCACTTTGATTGAACTCGCTCTCCCTAGGTTGTTTCTTTTAGTAGATTTCGCGTTCTACTGATATGAAACGCCTCCTACTTATCTCCCTTTCCTGTAGCCTGGTACTACTTACCCTCAACGCTCAGAACCTGGTCATCAACCCAGGATTTGAAACCATTTCGGAACGTGCGCCAGCTCAACTCTGCAATCACCTGAGTTCCGGCCAATTCAACGATTGGCTCCCCAATTGGAGCACCTTTGAATTTGCCACTCCAGACATTATTCGCTTATCGGAGACCGAAGAAAATTGCACCGATGCTAATACTCATGAAGGGCTTGGCGCAATTGGGCTATATAATTTCCATCCTGGAATCGATGCCGCTATGGGCCAAGATTACCACGAATTTGTCCAAGGCCGCTTGCGCTCCCCTTTACAAGTAGGGCGAACCTACCAGATCAGCATCTGGGTACAGCTAAACAATACCTTGGGCAGACGCTATATGATTGAAGCCTGGCCCTACCAATTACAACTAGCGCCAAGAGCCAGTAATAATCTGGGCATCTTCTTTTCAGAAACGCCTGCTTCTCCGGTGGAGGATTTTCGGCGTTCTATCGAACAGTTCAACTTAAAACCCCAGGTCAACTTCACGGAGATCATTCGCTCGGAAGGCGAATGGGTTTTGCTGGAAGCTACCTTTACCGCCAACCAGCACTTTCGCTACTTCATCATCGGCAATTTCTATACCGATGCTTCTGCCCAGATCTACCCAGATGCCGATAGGGAGCGGATTGATCGTGAGAATAGCACGCCTGGGCCTGTCAGAGCAAAAACCCGGCGATATACTTACTACCTGATCGACGATATCTATGTAGGCCCGCCGATTCCCCGTTCTTCGCCGGCAGAGGTGCTGGCCGCAACCGGAAGCTTTACCTTTCAACATGTCCAATTCAACTCTGGTGAAGCCACCCTTTTACCTACTTCTTTTGCCGAGTTAAACAATCTAGGCCGCTATTTGCAAAGTGATACCAGCATCCGAATTCGCATTGGAGGCCATACCGATAATGTAGGCAGCAGCGAAGCTAATCAACAACTCTCCACCGCTCGAGCCAGAGCCGTATATGACTACTTGATCAGCCAGGGTGTACTGGACACACAACTGGGCTATATCGGATTTGGGGAAACGACGCCCATTGCGTCCAATGACAGCCCGGAAGGTCGCGCCCAAAACCGACGAGTCGTTGTTGAAGTGATCGAGTAAGAAGCGACCTGCTACATTGATGCTACGAAACCTTTCCTCCTGAATTGCCGTATACCTCCACAAGAAGGGCTCCAACGGACTTCAAACACGCTACCCTCAAAGAAAAGTACACACGAAGTTGCTTGCAACTTCAACGGCAATAACCCCAGTAAGCCGCCCAAGCCAGTCGTTACTATGAGGAGCCTACACAACTACTACACACTGGCCATTGCTATGGTCATGTTTTCATTGCTGCCTGCTGCTTTGTCAGCAAGCGCTTGCTCATTAAGTCCTAATGAGCTTCTCCAACAATTTTCTAAAAAGGATCATCACTGGTTCCAGCATGCCCTTGGTCGGTATGCAGAGAAAGGACATCGCGAGACACAGCAGATGCTCCACCAGCTACCAACGTATACTCCGTTCCTGGAGCATGCCCTGGAAGAACTGAGCCTACCCAGCTGGCTGAAATATGTTACGCTCGCAGAAAGTCGGTTGCAGATCGCAGCGGAGTCGCCTGCCGGAGCAGCCGGGCTCTGGCAATTAATGCCTGCCACTGCTCGCAGCATGGGGCTTCGTGTCGACGAGGTCGTTGACGAACGACTTGATCCTATATTGGCCAGTCAGGCTGCTGCGCTACTTTTAGCAGACCTATACCAACAATTTGACAATTGGCTCTTGGCTCTTGCTGCCTATAATTGCGGGCCAGCAAAAGTACGCAGAGCGATCCGTCGAACAGGCTCTCGGGAGTACGCAGCAATTCGCCAATTTCTCCCAGGCCAAACCCGTCGTTATATTCCGCGAGTCTTGGCCGTAGCTACTATTGCACAACAACCTTCTTGTTATGGCTTCCAAGCTCCAGAAGCTGATCAATCCCTGTTCCTGCATCAACTTTCTGCCTCCACCAGTCTGCGGGGTTTAGCACGTCAGTTTGGGCTGACTATAGCGGAAATCGCCGAATTGAACCCGGCCTATCGTCAAGGGTGGATACCCTTCACAGAAGAGGGCAGGTGGGCCTTCTTGCCTGCGCATGCTGCTCCTTGCTTTCA